>Ga0207421_10000544_pt1 | contig 48603 bp, 48 predicted proteins | sample SodLakKL_010_SED_4_FD_187542 | JGI IMG/M metagenome (GOLD analysis project Ga0207421, IMG submission 187542) | Alkaline sediment microbial communities from Lake Tanatar, Kulunda Steppe, Russia - 8KL_010_SED (SPAdes) (version 2) | ecosystem: Environmental > Aquatic > Non-marine Saline and...
TTGTGGATGTCGACGACGACCACAGTGCTTCTTGTAACCCATGATCTGCGCGAAGCGGCCTATCTGGCAAATCGCATCTGCGTCATGAGCCCGCGACCGGGGCGCATTCTTGATGATCGAGAGGTTCCTTTCGCGCGCCCCCGCACAGTTGAAATGACCTACGAGCCTGATTTCACGGCCACGATCCAGCATTTGCGCAGCATGATCGTGCATTCCCCGAAGGAGAAAACGCTATGATGGCCGCAATCCGCCGCCGAGCTGCCTCGATCAGCCTGATCCTTGGTGTCTTCGTCTTTTGGGAAATTGCTTGCGTGGTATTCGGGATATCAAGCCTGATCCTTCCCCGCCCGTCCGAGATTCTGACAACACTCTATGTGCGCGGGCCGGGCATTTGGCCGCACGCCCAGCAAACGCTCTACACAACAATGACCGGCTTCAGCATTGGTGTTGTCATTGGCCTGTTGCTGGGCACCCTGATCGGCAGCTCGCGGCTTGCCTATGACACAGCCTACCCCCTGCTGGTGGGCATCTCGTCAATCCCGAAGGTCGCGGTGGTGCCGATCTTTGTGTTGTGGTTCGGCGCCGGGACAGTGCCTGCGATCCTGACCGCAATGATCATCTGCATATTTCCGATTGTGGTGAACATGGCCACGGGTCTTGCAACGGTCGAGCCGGAACTGGAGGACGTCATGAAATCCATGAAGGCGTCCAAGCTTGATATTCTGTGGAATGTCGCGCTGCCCCGCGCAATGCCCTATTTCTTTGCTTCGCTGAAAGTTTCGGTCACGCTCGCCTTCGTCGGCTCGGTCGTCGCCGAAACCGTGGCCTCGAACCGGGGCGTCGGAAACATGATGATGATTGCATCATCGTCATTCAATGTGCCGCTTGTGTTCGCAGGACTGTTCGTTTTGGCGACCATGGGCGTGTCCCTATACGTTATCTTCTCGCTGATCGAACGGCGGGTCGTGGGCTGGGCGATGCGCAAGGATGCAGCGATCTGATAGAGCTGACGACCTGCTCTGCATCAACAAAAACACGCGAAGGGCAATCAACACGCATTTCCTTCGCGTCGACATCACGGTCACAACCCACAGGGATGGCGTGCGATTTGCCAACTCTGCGAAATAACAACAGCTTCATATTATGAACAGGAGACTACCTTGGACAATCTGAAAATCACCGCAGGCGATTTCACATTCACGGGCCATTTCGAGACAGAGAACGCCCCGAAAACCGTTGCCGCGTTTCGCAAGCATCTGCCCTATGTCAGCAAGATCGTTCACGTCCGCTGGTCAGGCGAAGGAGTCTGGGTTCCGCTGGGCGAGACGGATTTCGGGGTCGGATATGAAAATCATACAAGCCACCCCGCACCAGGGCATATCATTCTGTATCCGGGCGGAATCAGCGAGACAGAGATTTTGCTTGCCTATGGCGGTGTCGATTTCAGCTCGAAAATGGGGCAACTGGCTGGTAATCATTTCATCACCTTGACAGGCGGCCTAGAAAATCTTCACGCATTGGGCACTTCGGTTCTATGGGAAGGCGCAAAGCCGATCCGATTTGAAGCGGACTAATGGAAATGCGCCAACTGGGGGGCTGGGCTGCGCAAACAAAAGCGCAGCCGGTTTCCCAGCTTGAACATTTGGTCTAGGGAGGGGGCGATTGTCGGCGCCGCTTGGCGATCACAACGTTTCAGACATATTTTCTGATCATTTTGCCTATCTGAAGGGGGCACCGCTACGGACAGCTTACGCCATATGCTTCAGGTCCAACGCCGCGACGGCGCAAGCCGTTTTCTGTCCCTTGCACAGGTTACGGCGCGCGGCCATTACGCCTATCAGTGGTTGGGGCAGCTTCAACCGAAGTCGCCATAGAGGAGTGAAGCAGTTCTCAACGAGCCGCGACTCCTGGCGTTTCGGCGCACTCAGGCACTGCGTCTGCGATCCTTCAGGTGCAGTGCAGCCAGAGATTTGGCATGGCGCGCGTAGTCCGAATTTCCGCTGATCTGCGCGGCCACGATCGCGCCATCCATCAGCAGGGTGAAATACTCGACCGTCAGGCGCGAGTCTTTGATGTCGAGCATCTCGGCCTGTGCAGCGACCCAGCCATTCAGATGCGCTTTATGCGCGACGATGATCTTGCGCAGTCGCGTATTGTGAATGTCGAACTCGCCCGCCGCATTGATGAAAGGGCAGCCAAAAAAATGCGGATCGGCAAACCACCCCTCCAGAATGTCGAACATCGCCAGCAGGCGGCCCTCACCCTCTGTGGTGATCTTGCCCATCTCGGTAAAGAACCATGACCGCCACGCCGCACCTTCGCGCTCTAAAACAGCCTCGATCAGCCCGTCCTTATTGCCGAAATGCTTGTAGAGCGAGGTTTTGGCCGTGCCTGCGCGACGCGCGATTGCGTCCACTCCGGTCGCCTGAAATCCCGTGTGGCAAAACAGCCATGACGCAGCCGCAAGCAGTTTTTCGCGCGTCGTGTCATTGTAGCGCGCGGAACACAGGGTTCCCGCCCCCAGACACAGTGCCTCAACGGGCAGATTGGCCGCGTCCACGGATGTCGTCGCATCCCAATCCTGTGGCTGGCCCAAATCTGTCAGGTTTTCCATCTGCGCATTCATTCCTGAAATCGTGTTCGTGCTCGCACTAGATACAGAACTGTATCAGAAAATACACGCGTTTGCCAATAACCCCATTAGTTGACCCGAATCATTCGCTGAACAAGGATACCAATCGGTATCCCTTAATACCCGAATTTCTGGCGATCTCCGCCCAAGCGCGATTCACTCCTGCCCGAAATATAAGCGCAGCTTCTAATTTAGACGCGCAAATAAACGAAACTCCGCAAGATGTGGCGCGCTGCGACATCAAGCGCAATTTCTCTTGGACAAAACAGATCGGTATCGTCACCTTTTAGGCATGCCAGCCGCCATCGGGGACAGAGGCCATTATGACCGCTCATAGCACGCTGAAGACAACAGTTTCGCTGGATACACATCGCAGCATGGCCCAACCCGCGCCGCACAAAACAACCAGGCCTACAGCATCAGGCACGCCCAATCCCGTCCGGCGCGGTGCGCATGTCCAGATAGACGGATTGCAACACCGCTATCGGGGGATGTCGCATAACTGTCTGGAAGATCTTAACTTTCAGGTAGAACGCGGGCAGATCGTTGCCTTGGTCGGGCGTTCGGGCTGTGGCAAGTCCACGTTGCTGCACCTTATTGCGGGGCTGATGCAACCCGGTGCCGGTGGGGTCTATATAGATGGCAACCGCGTGCGCAGCACATGCCCGCGCTGGGTGGTCATGTTTCAGACGCCGTCACTTTTTCCGTGGATGAATGTGGCGCAGAATGCCGCGCTCGGGTTGCGCTTTTCCGGGCGCACCGCGGAAATTCCCGCCCGCATTCCGCCCCTGCTGGAGATGGTGGGGCTGACCGCCTATGCGGATCGCAATGTGCAGGACTTGTCAGGCGGGCAGCAACAGCGCGTCGCACTCGCGCGGTCCCTTGCAACGCAGCCGGACCTTTTGCTGCTGGACGAGCCGTTCTCGGCGCTCGATGCCTTCACCCGCCGCGCCCTGCAACAAGATGTGCGCCGGATCGCCAAGGATCTGGGCCTGACAGTGGTTCTGGTGACGCATGACATCACCGAAGCCGCCATTATGGCCGACCGCGCGCTGATCATGGCCCCCGATCCAGGACGCATTGTCACCGACACCCCCCTTGACCCCGGCGCGGACCGGCACCGCGACAGCCCCGTATTCGAGGCAGAGCGCGCGCGCCTTGCCACACTTTTTGAAGCAACCGCCTGACCTTTCACACCCCCGCAATGGAGAATTTGACATGAACCAAGATGATTTGCGACGCGCTGAAATGAAATGGGCGATGGAGGCTTATAGCGGCGATTATTCCCGTCGTGGGGCGCTCAATCTCTTTGCCAAGGGTGGTTTGTTTGCCGGATTGTCAGGGCTGCTGTCGACTCTGCCGCAAATGTCCTATGCGCAAGAAGATGAAGTGGTGCGCATCGGTTACCTGCCGATCACCGATGCAACCGCGTTGCTGGTCGCCCATGCGAACGGGTATTTCAAGGATGAGGGGCTGGATGCCGAAGACCCGACTCTGATCCGCGGCTGGGCGCCCCTGATCGAAGGGTTCGTCGCCAACCGCTTCAACCTTGTGCATTTCCTGAACCCGATCCCGATCTGGATGCGGTACAACAACAACTTCCCCGTAAAAGTGCTGGCATGGGCGCATACCAACGGCTCTGGCGTGGTGGTGGGCGAACATACCGATATCAATGATTTCAGCGGCCTAGGCGGCAAGCAGGTGGCCATTCCGTTCTGGTATTCGATGCACAATATCGTGCTGCAATACGCATTGCGCCAATCGGGTATCACGCCGGTCATTCAGGACCAGTCCGCGCCGCTGGCGGATAATGAATGCAACCTGATGGTCATGCAGCCGCCCGAAATGCCCCCTGCATTGGCGGCGCGCTCCATCGACGCCTATATCGTGGCCGAGCCGTTCAATGCGTTGGGCGAGGTGATGGCAGGCGCGCGGATGCTGCGCTTTACTGGCGACATCTGGAAAAACCACCCTTGCTGCGTTGTCGCGACCCATGAAGAAGCGATCACCGCGCGCCCCGAATGGGTGCAGGCTGTCACGAACGCCGTGGTACGCGGCGCGATCTATGCCTCTCAGAACAAGGCCGAGGTCGCCCATATGATCAGCCGCGACGGCAAGGGCTATCTGCCTGCGCCAGCGGAAGTGGTTGTGCGCGCGATGACCCATTATGACACTGCCGAATATGCAGATAGCGGCGCGCAGACGCATTCCGACTGGGGCAATGGCCGTATCGACTTTCAGCCATGGCCCTACCCGAGTGCCGATGCGCTGACGGTGTCTTACTTGCGCGAAACTGTGGTGTCGGGCGATGCGGCGTTTCTGGCCGATCTTGATCCCGCTTTCGTGTCCGAAGATCTGGTCGACCGCCGCTTCGTGCGCAACGCTGTCGAGCAATACCCCGAATGGCTGAATGATCCTTCCGTCAATCCGGGCGATCCCTATACCCGCGAAGAGGTGCTGTCGCTGTGACCGATGCCGCTTACACCCAACCAGATCAATCGCGTGCAGATGCGCACGATGCGCGATTGGCAGCACTGAAAGGCTGGGCGCGCAGCGTAGCTATCGGCGCGCTGGGTCTGAGTATTCTTGGCGCGCTTTGGGCCTTGGGGGGCTGGTACATTGCCCAGACCCCCGGAATGCGCGCCTTTTCGCAACTGGCCCCTGTTCCCACATTCGAGCGGCTTTGGGTTATGTTCCAGCGCGGCGAGCTCTGGTCCATGTCCGCGCCAAGCCTGTACCGCGTGGGCTGGGGCTTGGGGATTGCCATTGTGATTGGTGTGCCGATGGGCATTCTGATCGGGCGGCTGGCATGGCTGCGCGATCTGTCCAATGCACCGTTCCAGTTGCTGCGCATGATCTCACCCCTCAGTTGGATGCCGATTGCGGTGATGGCCTTTGCCACATGGAACAGCGCGATCATCTTTCTGATCGTGGTGGCTGCTGTCTGGCCGATCATGTTTGCCACGGCTGCCGGGGTGAAGCGAATTGACCCTGCATGGCTGAAAGTGTCGCGCAATCTGGGCGCAAACCCGCTGCACTTGCTGTTCTATGTCATCCTGCCCGCCATTGCGCAGGATATTATGACCGGCATCCGGCTGGCGCTTGGCATAGCCTGGGTGGTGCTGGTTCCGGCGGAATATCTGGGCGTGTCTTCGGGGCTTGGCTTTGCCATCAACGATGCGCGCGACTCCCTCGATTATGCGCGGCTGGGGGCAACGGTGCTGGTCATCGGTGTCATTGGCTACGCACTCGACTCTCTGTGTCTGCTGGCGATCAAACGCTTCAGCTGGCTGCGCAGTGATACCTGAACCTTAACCCAAAAAGGAGGAATACCATGGGTGAACCCGCAACCGTACTGACAGGCTGTCTGGCCCCGATCGACAGAACCGGACTGGAAGGCCTGATCGAAAAAGGCAAGGCCGACCCGAAAGCGATCAAGACACTCAGCTGCAAGACTGTCGCCGAAGGCCGCTTTCGCCACGCCAACTATATCCGCGACCTGCCACCCTACATCGTGGATGAGCCACCGGGGCTTTTGGGCGATGACACAGCGCCCAACCCGTCTGAGGCGTCACTCGCGGCGCTTGGCTCCTGCGTCTGCGTCGGCCTGCATGCCAATGCCGTGCATCGCGGCATCACTGTGCAGAAGCTGGAAATCGAGATGGAAGCCGATCTGAACATCACCGCTGTCTGGGGCACGGGCGACCAGTCGGAAAAGCCCGTGGGCTTTACCGATGTGCGCATGAAAGTCGTTATGGAAGCCGACGCGCCGCAAGAGGTAATAGACGAGTTGATCGCGCATGTTGCGAAATGGTCGCCGGTGTTCAACACCTTCTCGCGCCCGGTGAATATGGAAATCAGCGCCGCCTGATCCGACTGTCGGGGCCACGATGCAATCCGTGGCCCCACCCCATTCCCCCCTCGATGTCTGAGCGCGACAGGCCATCGCATCCACCCTGACAGGAGTTGCTCATGTCCCTAGACCTTGCCCCCGAAACACTGACACCCCCGCTGGCCCTGCCCGATGCGGAATTTGTGCTGGCCGAAGCAGACCGTATCACCGCCAGCGACCTTGTGCCCCTTGTCCGTGCGATTGACACAGACGGGTTATACCCCGAAGCGGTCATGCGCAGCTATGGCGCGGCGGGCGCGTATCAACGGCATCTGCCCGCCCCCGGCGGCGCGCTTGATCTGGACACGACCATTGCCGCGATGGCGCGGGCAGGGCGCGAATGTCTGTCCACTGCGTTTTGCATGTGGTGCCAGTCGGCACTGGGGTGGTATATTTTCAACTCTGACAACACTGCGCTGCAAGCCGGGCTTGGTGCACAGGTTGCCACCGGCGAGGTGCTGGGCGGAACAGGTCTGTCCAACCCGATGAAAACCCTGTTCGGAATTGAGCAGATGAAGCTAAAGGCCACCCCTGTTGAAGGCGGCTATACCCTGCGCGGCACCCTGCCTTGGGTCAGCAATATCAACGAAGACGCCTGGTTCGCGGTGATCAGCGAAATTCCCGAAGGCCCGCGCGCAGGCGAGCGTGTGATGATGGTTCTGCATGGGCGCGGCGACGGCGTCAAGCTGGTGTCGAACGATCACTTTGTGGCGCTCGAAGGCACCCGCACCTATGGCGTGCAATGCCGCGATGCCTTCGTGCCCGAGGCCCAGATCATTGCCGACCCGATCAATGCCTATGTGCCGAAAATCCGCGCCGGGTTCATTCTGCTACAGGCGGGCATGGCCTTTGGCATGATCGAGGGCTGCATCGGTCTGATGGAACAGGTGCGCGGCCCGCTGGGGCATGTGAACCAGCACCTGCCCGATCAGCCCGAGCATTTCCGCGAAAAACTGGGCGCCATGAAGGCCGAAGTCAGCGCATTGTGCAAAACCCCCTATGACACATCGGACGACTACTTCATCCGAGTCATAAAGGCGCGTCTGGCCGCCGGTGATCTGTCTGTTGCCGCCGCGCATAACGCGATGCTGCATCAGGGCGCGCGGGGCTATGTCACGCACGGGGCCGCACAACGGCGGCTGCGCGAAAGCTATTTCGTGGCCATCGTGACCCCTGCCACCAAGCAATTGCGCAAAATGCTGGCAGATATGGGCGCGACCGCCTGATCTGCCGAACCGACCCCACCAAAAGGATACCACGATGAAAGACAGACCCCATCTTGAACCGATGATGACCAAAGATGATGTCGCGGGCATGGTGCTGGCGGCAAAGAAACGGCTGGGCCTGAGTTGGGTCGCGATTGCCGAGAAAACAGGGCTATCGCCTGTATTCACACATTCGGGTGCAATGGGCCTGAACTCTATGCCCGAAGACGCCGCAAAAAAGCTTGTCGCAGCCCTTGGCCTGCCGCAAGAGGCGGTTGACGTGCTGATGGAATACCCCACCAAGATCTGGGAACAGGCTGTGCCCACCGATCCATGTATCTACCGCCTGTATGAGATTGTGGGCGTTTACGGCCCGACGATGAAAGCCATCATTCAGGAAGAATTTGGCGACGGGATCATGTCAGCGATTGATTTTGATATGGTCATCAGCCGGGTCGAAAGCCCGAAAGGCGACCGCGTCAAAGTCGAGATGACAGGCAAGTTCCTGAAATATAACAGCTGGTAAAGCTGCGCGCTGCGCAACGCATGGCTTTGCGCGGCACAGATACGGGCAGGACTGAGAATATGACGCAAGACATGGCAGAACTGGTCGTGATCGGTGCCGGACAGGCCGCACTGACACTTGCCGAAACGTTGCGCCGGGCAGGCGACAAGCGCAGCATCACATTGGTGGGCGAGGAACCCCACCCGCCCTATCAGCGTCCGCCGCTGTCCAAGGCCTATCTGTCGGGAAAATTGGCGAAGGAACGCCTCTGGCTGAAACCGCGCGCATGGTATCTCGACAATGACATCACACTTCTGACGGGGTGCAGGGTGCGCGGGATCGACAGGCAGGCGCATATGATCCTGCGCGATGACGGGCGCGCGCTTGGATATGACACACTTGTCTTGGCGACCGGCAGCCGCCCGCGCCCCTTTCCCGCGCCTTTGGGCGGTGGTTTGCGCGGTGTCCATACGATCCGCAGCATGGATGATATTGACCGGCTGGCGCCAGAGCTTGCATGCGCCCGCAATCTGGTGGTGGTGGGCGGCGGATATATCGGTCTGGAAGCCGCCGCGATTGCGCGGGCGCAAGGGGTTCAAGTCACCCTTATTGAAGCAGGCCCACGCATTCTGGCGCGCGTTGCCTGTGACATAACGGCTGATATGGTGCGGACATTGCACATGTCGCACGGCGTTGATCTGCGCGAAGGCGTTGGTGTTGACAGGCTACATGCGGGTTCGGACGGCGCGGTAACCGAAGTTCACCTCAGCGATGGCAGCACCTGCCCTGCCGATATTGTGATTGTCGGGATCGGTGCCTTGGCCAATGACGCGCTTGCGCGCGATGCAGGTCTGGACTGCTTGGCCACGGACGGAGGCGGTGTTCTGGTGGACAGCTTGTGTCGCAGTTCGGACCCGAGCATCCATGCCATCGGCGATGTCGCAGCATTCTCGATTTCTGATCGTGTTATGCGGCTTGAAAGCGTGCAGAACGCTTGCGATCAAGCACGTGCGCTGGCGAACACATTGATGGGAACGGGCGTGGCCTATGCGCCGACCCCGTGGTTCTGGTCAGATCAATACGATATGAAACTTCAAATCGCCGGGCTGAACATCGGGGCCGACACTGTCGCGCTTCGACCGGGCCCCAAACCCGGCACAGGCTCTGTCTGGTATTTCCGCGACACACGTCTCGTCGCGATAGACGCTTTGTCAGATCCGCGCGCTTACATGACGGGAAAGCGCTGGCTGGAACAAGGGGTGTCCCCTTGTGCAGAGTGGGTGCGCAACCCGCAGGCAGACCTGAAAACCGCGATCTGATCTCGCCGCAACCCCTTAAACCCCGGCGCGGCTTCGTCCTGCCGCCCCTTGCGTAAGCGCCGCCTGATCTGCACGCCCAGCCCCTTGCCGACAGTCGGGCCTCCGCTCACCCTGTTCCAAAGCAGACATATCGATCCGATGCTGCGCAAGAAAGGGATCAGGTGTCACTTTCCTGCGGCAAACCCTAGCGTTCCTGCGCAAAGACCCGCAACAACTGGGCGGGCCCCCGTCGCCACAGTCTGACCGCAGGCAGCAGCGCCGCGAGCAGTACGGCGACACCGGCCCATAGCCCCAACCGCGCCCAATCGGCGGGAAAAACCTGCATCGGCAAGCGCCAGCCAAAGGCCTGCACATTGATGACCGACAACAGCACCTGCGCCAGCAACAGGCCCACAGGCAGCGCGAAAATCATCGTCAACAGACCCAGCGCCAGCGCGCGCGCCAGTTCCAGCGCTGCCAGATGCCGCGTTGTCAGCCCCAGCGCCCAAAGCGGGGCCAGTTGCGCCAATCGCATGCCAGATAGGGTCACGAGGGCGGCGAACAGGGCAAGGGCCGCCACCGAAAGGGTCAACACATTCAGCGCGCGGGTAATCAGGAATGTCCGCTCGAATATGGTCAGCGACAGCGCTTTGGCCTGTGCCTGATCGGTAATCTGGGGGCTGGGCAGGCCGAAATCATCCTGAAGGGCGGCGATCAGGCGGGGTGCATCCTCGGTGCGGATGGCGAATTGCCGGATGGGCGTGTCAGGATAGGCCGCTTCAAAACGGTCCACCGACAACACCGCCTGCGCCAGCGGATTGCCGTAATCGGGATAGGCGCCCAGCACTGGCAAAGGGCCGATCCCCGGCAAATCGAGCATCGACGTACCGGGGCGCAGCCCCGCGCGCCGGTAAAGCTGTTCATTGACCAGCACCCCCTCGCCCGCCGCCAGCCTGTCCCAAACATCCGCCACAGGAGCAATCAGGGGCCAGTTGTCGCGGAAAGTGGCGTGATCCTTCATCGCATAGACCTGCCCCGGCTGGCCCGCGAGTGTGGCATCGATGCGCTGCATGGGCAGAATGGCATCGGCGCGCGGGCTCAGGAAAGCGTGCAAGGCCTCAGCCTCGGTCTGGCTGCGGGGCAGGACATTGACCTCGGCCACCAGCCGCAGGTCCAGCCAGTCGATAAACGTTGCGCGAAAGCTTGCGACCATCGTGCCCACCCCGATATTGGCCGACAGGGCCAGCATCAGCGCCATCAGCGCCAGCGACAGGCGCGGCAGGTTCTGGCGGCTGTCGGCCCAGAACCACTGCGCAACAGGTGTGCGGGCCATGCGTTCGGCCCCTGCCAGCACGGCGGCCAGCACCAGTGGCACGGCCAGCGCCGCCGCCAGTAGCGTGGCGGCCAGCAAGGTGAAACCCGCAACCAGCCCAGCGCCCCACAGCGCCAGAACCACGGCCAGCCCTGCCAGCGCTACAGCGGCCCCGCCCTGCACGCGCATTGTACGCGCCGAGGCGTGCGCCCATGCGCGCGGCTGCGCGGGGGCCAGCACAGGCATATGCCACAACCGCCACAGCGCCTGCGCGCCTGCCAGCGCTGTGCCTGCCAAAGTCATGCCCAAGCCCGCCAGCGCCCAAAGCGGGTCAAAGCGAAGCGTACCGGGCACGGGCGCGCCATAGAGGCCGCGCAATGTCAGGGCGACATCGGGCAACAGGGCCGCAGCCAGCAGATAGCCCAGCCCCAGCCCCACAGCCCCCGCGACCAGCGCAAACAGGATCATCTCACCCGCAAGGCAAGCGGTCAGATGGTGTAAGGGCAGGCCAAGGGCGCGCAGGGTGCGAAACATGGCGCGGCGCTGCTCGAACGCCAGACCCACCGCAGAATGCACAATGAACAGCCCCACCGCAAAGGCCAGCAAGCCAAAGGCCGTCAGGTTCAGGTGAAAACTGTCGGTCAGCCCCGCCAGTTCGGCCCCGTCTTCGGGCGAGATCAGGCGCAAATCGGGCGCAACCGCGTCAAGCGGTGCCAGCCCTTGGGGCTGCGCGGGTGCAAGGGTTAGCCGTGTGATCCTGCCCTCCGCCCCCAAAAGGGTTTGCGCAGTGGAAATATCGACCAGCACGGTGCCGACAGGCAGGGCCGAAGTGGCGCGCAAGGGCCGGTCGGTCGGCCCGATTTCCTCAAGGGTCTGCGGATGGGCATACCCCAGACCGTCAAAAAACCCTTCCAGATCCGATGCGGCAAGTGCAGGGCCAATGCCCCCCGGCGCGCTGAGCGGATCAATCCCCAGCACTGTGACGCGCCCCGTGCCCAGAGCCGCGCGCCCCTCGATCACCGGCGAGACCAGCCACCCCGCGCGGCGCAGCCGCGCGAATTCGGCCTGATCCATCTGGCCAGAGGCATGTTCAAGCCGCGCGGTGCCACCATCCGACACCACGCCTTCTGCGGTGGCATAGGCGGCGCGGGCCTCGGCGTTCAGGGCCTGCACTCCCGACCACAGCGCGGTTGCCAGTGCCAGCCCTGCCAGCAACATCGCCAGTTGCAAGGGCGCGCGCCGCCAATGCGACACCAACGCCGATAGGGCGGCGGCGGTCATGGCGCATCGCCAAGCTGGCCTGCGCGCAGATGCGCGCGCGCTGTGCAGCGTGCGGCAAGTCGCGGGGAATGCGTGACCAGCAATAACGCGGCCCCTGCCTGCGCGGTCAGATGCAGAATCAGGTCAAGCACCTGATCACCAGTCGCCTCGTCCAGATTGCCTGTCGGCTCGTCCGCCAGCACAAGGGCGGGGCGCGCAGCAAGGCACCGCCCGATGGCAACGCGCTGTTGCTGGCCGCCGGACAACTGCTCGGGGTAGCGCTGCAACAACCCGTCAAGCCCAAGCCGCTGCGCCAGATCCGCAACGAACGCAGCATCCGCTTTGCCCGCAAGCCGCGCCTGAAACGCCAGATTGGCCCCCACATTCAAGGACGGAATCAGATTGAACTGCTGAAAGATCAACCCCACCTGCCCCCGACGCAAGCGCGCGCGCCCCGCATCGCCCATCGCGGTCAGATCATCCTGTGCGACAAGCACCTGGCCTGCATCCGGCTGTTCCAGTCCGGCAGCGATGTGCAAAAGCGTCGACTTGCCACTGCCGCTTTCCCCTGTCAGCGCCAGTGACTGGCCAGCCTCCAGGCCCAGCGACACGTGTTTGAGCACCTCGACGCGCCCTTCGGCGGTGTCAAAACTTTTGGATATGTCGCAAAGGGTCAGCGCTTTCATGAAGCCTCCTGTATCCAGCAGAGTTTAGGCCTTGGCAATACGGTTTCCAGCCGCGCTGGGGGGCTGTCTGCCCCCCGCCATGCAAAGCATGGCCCCCCCGAGAGTATTTGACGCAAGAAAATGATGCGGGCGGAGGAATGTATCAGGTGCCGTCATCCCACAACTCTGCGTCCCAGATTGCGGGCGTGCCGCAGATTTCAGGGTCGGGCGGGGTGACATTGGCCGTGTCTTTCAGTGCATAGGGCAAGGTGCCAAGGATATGTTGCAGCACCGCAAGCCGCGCACGATACTTGTCTTCCGAGCGGATGATGGTCCAGGGGGCGTGCATGGTATGGGTGCGCTCGAATGTCTGGGCGATGGCATGGGTGTAGCTGTCCCATTTGCCCAAGCCATCGATATCGATTTGAGAGAGTTTCCAGTGGCGCATCGGGTTGCTTTCGCGCGCCAGAAGGCGGCGGAATTGCTCTGCGCGCGACACATTCAGCCAGATCTTGATCAGATGCACGCCGTCCCCGACCAGCATACGTTCAAACTCTGGCGCCTGATGGAAGAAACGTGCGCGCTGCTCCGGGGTGCAGAAACCGAAGACATGCTCGATCACTGCGCGGTTGTACCATGACCGGTCGAACAGCACCATCTCACCCCCCGCAGGGAGGCGTTCGACATAGCGTTGAAAGAACCATTCGCGCCGCTGGCGGTCGGTGGGCTTTGGCAAGGCCTCGACCCGGACGGTGCGCGGGTTGGTGACTTCGGTGATGCGGTTGATCGCACCGGATTTGCCTGCCGTATCGCGCCCTTCAAAAATGACGATCACACGCTGCTCTGTCTCAGCCAGCCAGTGTTGCAGTTTGGCCAACTCGAATTGCAGCGGTTGCAGCGCGTCCTGATAGTCGGATTTCTTCATCCAGCGCGGATAGGGGTAGTTGCCGGCCAGCGTGTCGCGCTTGCGCGCATCCTCTATGGTGCGGCGCAGGGGTTGGGGCGCTTTCTGTGTCAGATACTCTGTCACTTGCCCGTCAAACGGCATTGGAATCGCGCTCATCTCTGCCCCCGTGTGCTGATCCTGTCAGCAAAGGGCCAAACGCGTCGTGATGCAAGGGGTTGCTGGAGCGGGCAGCGGGAATCGAACCCGCACCAAGAGCTTGGAAGGCTCATGTGATACCATTTCACCATGCCCGCACTGCCTCATCAGCTACCAGCAGCCCAAGCGCGGGTCAAGTACCCAGCGCCCCACGACGCGGCAGGAAAATGGTCGTCAGCCCCAGAAGCGGCAGAAACGCGCAGGCCTGATACACCCATGCAATGCCGCGAAAATCGGCCATCACGCCAAGGAACGCCGCAGCAATCCCGCCCATCCCGAAGGCAAAGCCGAAAAAGATACCCGCCACCAGCCCCACGCGACCGGGCAACAACGCTTGCGCAAAAACCACGATCGCCGGAAAGGCCGAGGCGAGGATGATTCCAATGATGACCGACAGCACCGCAGTGGCTTGCAGCCCGACATAGGGCAGCATCAGCGTAAACGGCAGCACCCCAAGGATCGAGAACCAGATCACCACCAGCGGGCCAAAGCGGTCGCCCACCAGCCCGCCCAGCATAACCCCGGCGGCACCGGCGGCCAGAAACAAAAACAGCATCTGTTGCGCAGGCACGATGCCCAGATCAAAGCGGTCGATCAGAAAGAACGTGTAATAGCTGGAAATGCTGGCGGTATAGGCATTCTTGCTGAAGGTCAGGATGGTCAGCACCACCAGCGCCACGATAACGCGGTTGCGCGGCAGACCATGGGTTTGCGTCAACCGCCCCTTTGCAGCACTGGCCCGCGACAGATTGCCATACCAAAGGCCCACACGGTTCAGAATGATCATGCCCACCAGCGCCATCACAGCAAAGGCCGCAACACTTGGCCGCCCCAGCGGCACCACTATAAACGCGGCCAGCAATGGCCCGAGGGCCGATCCGAAATTGCCGCCCACCTGAAACAAGGATTGCGCTGTGCCGAATTTGCCGCCAGAGGCCAGCCGTGCAATGCGGCTTGATTCCGGGTGAAACACGGCCGAGCCGATGCCGATCAGCATCGCCCCCGTCAGCAGCCCCCCGTAACTGGTCGCAAAGGCCAAAAGAATCAGCCCGAACAGCGTAGCGCCCATGCCGATGGGCAACGATTGCGGCATGGGGCGGCGGTCTGTCACCAGCCCGACAAACGGTTGCAACAGCGAGGCTGTGACCTGAAACGCAAAGGTCATCAGCCCGATCTGCCAGAAACTCAGGTCAAATTCCAACGCCAGCAGCGGGTAGATAGCAGCCAACAGCGATTGCATGATGTCATTGATCATGTGACACAGGCTGATCGCGACCAGCACCAGCCATGTGGTTCTTTCAGCTGTCGGTGTCTCGGCACTGAGGCTCATGGCAAGAACTCTTCACATGTTCACGAAGCGCGCATACTTCAGTGGCCAAATAATGACAAGACAACCTTGTCACAAAAGCGGCGAGGCCAGCGCAATGGTGTTGTTGCGCAGGCGTCGCAGCATGGACCAGCCCATCACATCGAAGTTGTCGATCACATGGGCGCGCTCGATATAGCTTTGCTGGCGCGCATCAAGGGCGGCAGTCACGTCGGAGCATTGAAACAAAAGCGAATTCTCGTAATTCAGATCGAAACTGCGATGGTCCAGATTGGCGGTGCCGATCATGCCGAACAGGCCGTCCACGGTGACGATCTTGGAATGGATCAGCCCCCCCTCGAACAGGTGAATGCGCACGCCTGCGCGCAGCAGGTCGGGATACAGGCTTTCGCTGGCGGCCCCCACGATCAGGCTGTCATTGCGCGCGGGCAGAATAAGATCGACCTGCACCCCCCGCTCTGCGGCAGAGCATATCGCCGTGTGCAACGCCATATCTGGCACATAATACGGAGTGGTCAGAACAACGCGCTCGGTGGCGGCATAGATCATCGCGCGCAACGCGTCCGAGGGGGTGGTGTACACATCATCCGGGCCAGAGGCGATGACCTGCGTAATCACCGATCCGGCCTGTGGTTCGGGCGCATCCTCGGCCAGAAGCGCGCTCAGGTCTTCGGAGTGGTGGGTCATCCAGTCATGCAGGAAAACGGCCTGTTGCTGGCGCACGACCGGCCCTTCCAGACGCATCAGGATATCGACCCACGGGGCAAAACGGGGCTTGATCGCAAAGGCTTCGTCAGCGCAATTGCGACTGCCGACCCAGCTCAGGCGGTTGTCGACCACCACGATCTTGCGATGGTTGCGCAGGTCAAGCCGCCGGAACAGCAGGCTGATGAACGGATTGCCGACAGGTGCCGCGCGCTCCAGCGCGACGCCGGCGCCCTGCATTCGTCGCCACAAGGGCGAACGGATCAGATGCCGCGCACCGTGGTCATCAACCAGCACGCGGCACGCCACACCGCGCCGCGCCGCGCGGCACAGGCAATCGGCCATGCGCGTGCCTGTTGTGTCGGGCAGCCAGATATAAAACAGCACATGCACATGGTCCTGTGCGCTGTCGATGGCCGTGAACATATCGTCCATCATCGCGTCCCCCTCGGGCAGAAGGGTCAGGCGATTGCCCGCGACGGGAATAAAGCCACTGGTGGCGTGGCCTGCGGCGAAGCTGGGGCGCGCGGGCCCTTGCAAGGTCAGGGGCAGGTCGGGGCTGCTTGCCTGTGCGGCCAGCAACTGGTTGCGCACCTCGCGCATACGTTCGCGCTTGGCGCGCTCTAGCCGGATTTCGCCAAACAGGAAATACGCGGCGATCCCCACACCCGGCAAGGCCGAGATAACCGTCACCCATGCCAGCCGCGCAGACGGTGTAAACCCCGCACGCAACAGCGCACGGACGATGAAACTTATCTGCAAGAAAACAACCAGAACGACTGTTGCGCCTGCCATACTCGACTTACCCCGCCATGATCCGAACGCCAAATTGTCACGTTGCGCGGGCAGAGTCACGCAGACCTGTGCCAGAAACGCTTGAAGCCCTGTGCCATAGGCTATTTAAGACATGTGTTGTCCGGTATTGCCTAAGGGTGTCTCATGTTGCTCAAACCGCTTGTTTTTGATCGCTACGTTGCACCGGCACGGCTGCGCCCGCAGGTCTGGCGATTGGTCGCGGGGCTGGCGCTGGTGCTGGCGGTCTATATCCTGTGGATGGGGCTGATGGCCGGGGTGATCGGGGTGTCGCTTGGCGTCGACAGGCTGGAGGACATGCTTGGGACCATTGGCACAGGCAGCACGCCGTCCTCGCTGATCTTGCTGCTGCTGACCTTTCTTGGCATGGCGCTGGGGGCATTCGCCGCCACACGCTGGCTGCACAAGCGCCCCATTGCCACGCTGTTCGGGCCACGCGCGGTTGTGCTGCGCGATTTCGCAACCGGTTTCGGGGTTTTCGCAGTGGTGGCGCTTCCCGGCATTATCTGGTTTTTCCTGACGCTGGATCTGACGCGCGGGGTGGCATGGCCTGTCTGGCTGATGTTTCTGCCCTTGGCGCTGATCGGCCTGCTGATCCAGACCGGCGCGGAAGAACTTGTGTTCCGCGGGTATATGCAACAGCAACTGGCCGCGCGGTTTGCCTCTCGCTGGGTGTGGATGGTGTTGCCGTCGGTTGTTTTCGGGTTAGTGCATTACTCGCCCGACGAAATGGGCCAGTCTGTCTGGCTGATTGTTTTTGTGACCGGCTTTTTCGGGCTGCTGATGGCCGACCTGACAGCGCGGTCAGGGGCCATCGGCATGGCGTGGGGTTTGCATTTTGCGAACAATATGTTTGCGATTTTGCTGTTCACCACGGGCGAGGCACTGGACGGAATGGCGCTCTACCGTCTGCCCTTTTCAGTCAGTGACACAGAGGCGATCTTGCCAATGCTGGCCTTGGATATGGCGGGTATGTTACTTGTCTGGGCGATTTGCAGGTGGGCATTGCGCGGGCGCTGATTGCAATTCCCACGCCAGCCGATTATCTGAACGCCACCTTGCGCAGGGATGACCCGATGAACTGGATCACCAATTACGTCCGCCCCACGATCAACTCGCTGTTTTCACGCCGCGAGATGCCAGAGAATCTGTGGGAAAAATGCCCCTCTTGCGGCACGATGCTTTTTCACCGCGAACTGACGGAAAACCAGCGCGTGTGCAATTCTTGTGGCCACCACATGACAGTCAGCCCGCGCGAACGCTTTGCCGGGTTTTTCGATGGGGGGCTGTATACCGAAATTTCGGTGCCCCAGCCAATAGTCGACCCGCTTCTGTTCCGCGATCAGAAGAAATACCCCGACCGCATGAAAGCCGCGCAAAAGCAGACCGGCGAGAAAGAAGCGATGCTGGTTGCCGAAGGCGAAATCATGCGTACACGGATTGTCGCTGTCGCGCAGGATTTTGAATTCATGGCCGGGTCAATGGGCATGCATGTCGGCAATGCCATCATTGCGGGCTGCGAACATGCGATCAAGCGCAAGCTGCCGCTGGTGCTGTTCTCGGCCGCAGGGGGCGCGCGGATGCAGGAAGGCATCTTGTCCCTGATGCAGATGCCGCGCACGACCGTGGCCGTTGATATGCTGCGCGAAGCAGGTTTGCCCTATATCGTGGTGCTGACCAATCCCACCACAGGCGGCGTGACGGCGAGCTATGCCATGTTGGGTGATGTCCAGATTGCCGAACCCGGCGCGCTGATCTGCTTTGCAGGCCCGCGCGTCATTGAACAGACCATCCGCGAAAAACTGCCCGAGGGGTTCCAGCGCGCTGAATATCTGTTGGAACACGGCATGTTGGACCGCGTCACACCCCGCCCGCAACTGCGCACCGAGATTGCGACGATTCTGCGGATGCTGGGCGGGCTTGGGCCGGTTGTGCATGGCGACCTGCCACGCCCGGACCCTGCCGCGATCATCGAGGCAGCGCAAGCCGAAGCGGCTGCGCAAACCCCCGAGGAAAAATGAGCAACACCAGCTCCGACGCGCTGTTGGCGCGGATGATGCAGTTCCACCCCAAAATCATCGACCTGACGCTGGACCGTGTCTGGCGCCTGTTGGCGGCACTCGACCACCCCGAACGCCGCCTGTCGCCTGTCATCCATATCGCAGGCACGAATGGCAAAGGCTCGGTTCAGGCGATGATCCGCGCGGGGCTGGAAGGGTCGGGTGCGCGAGTGCATGCCTACACTTCGCCACATCTGGCGCGGTTTCACGAACGTATCCGACTGGCTGGCACGCTGATTTCCGAAGAGGCGCTGAGCGCAACTCTGGATGAATGTCTTGCCGCCAATGGCAGTGACGCGATCACCTATTTCGAGATCACGACCTGCGCCGCCCTGCTGGCCTTTGCGCGCACCCCGTCTGAGTACACTTTGCTAGAGGTGGGGCTGGGCGGTCGGCTGGATGCGACGAATGTGGTGGATAACCCCGCGCTGACCCTGATCACGCCCATCAGTCTGGATCACCAGCAATATCTGGGCAACACCCTGCCCGAAATCGCGGGTGAAAAGGCAGGCATTCTCAAGCGCGGGGTGCCGTGCATTGTCGGCCCGCAAGACGATGCCGCGCTGGAGGTGATCGAGGCGCGCGCCGCACGCCTTGGCGCACCGCTTTTGGTTTACGGCCAGCATTGGCATGTGACATCCGAAGCGGGGCGGTTTATTTACCAGGATGAAACCGGCCTGCTTGATCTGCCCTTGCCCAACCTGCCCGGCCCGCATCAGGTGCAGAATGCAGGCATGGCGGTGGCAGGGCTGCGCGCACTGGCGCGCGACGCGGGGGTAGAGGCAGCAGTGACACAGGCCGAATGGCCCGCGCGGATGCAGCGCCTGCGCCAAGGGCCACTGGTCGAGGCCCATTCCGGCGGCGCGATCTGGCTGGATGGCGGGCATAATCCGGCTGCGGGCCATGCAATCGCGGCCACATTGGCGCAGATGAATATCGGGCGGCTGTGGCTGATCTGCGGGATGCTGAACACCAAGGATGTGGCGGGTTTCATGCGCCCCCTGCAAGATGCGGCGCAGCACCTCTACGCCGTCTCAATACCGGGCGAGGCGGCGACCCTATCGGCGCAGGAAACAGCGCAGGCCGCGCGCACCGCCGGAATTGACGCAAGTGAGGCAACAGATGTCCTGTCGGCCCTGAAACAGATCGCAGCGCAAGACCCCAGCGCCCATGTGCTGATATGCGGGTCGCTGTATCTAGCGGGGACTATCTTGCGCGAGAACGGCTGAAGCTATCTACACCGCAGCCATAAAAAACGGGGCCACATGGCCCCGTTTTTCGTTTGTGTTTCGAAAGGCTTATTCGGCGCTGAACTGTGCCAGATAGGCATAGATATCTTCAGCCGAGCCACGTAGGCGGTGGTTCATGTTGGAACGTGCACGCGAGTCGCCGGTCACCTCGCGCAGATACCCGCTTGGATCGTTGACATAGGCGACAAAGCTTTCTTCATCCCAGACAACATCATGCTCTTCACCTGCCGCGACAATCGCGCTGGAAAAGCGTGCGTAATCTTCATACGAACCGGCCTGACGCCCCACGACACCCCAAAGGTTCGGGCCTGTCGGCGCAAGACGGTGAATGACTGTGCCATCGGGGTCCACAACCCCATGACAGCTTGCACATTGACGGAAATTCGACTCACCTGCGTCTGCGTCGCCTGTCGGCTCTGCTTGTGCAGCGAAAGGAGCTGTCAGAAATGCAGCTATAACGAAGGACTTCAGTTTGGACATGTATCACTTCCTATTCCTTGGGTGCTGTCATTGGCATACGGCCACGACCCTCACCGAGCTATCCACTTCTATAGAATACCATACTGCCTGACAAGAGTTTCGCAAGGTGACAAAATGACCAGTAAACATGCTTGTGTCACAGATGTTTTGTGCTTGGTGGCACCCTTTCGCGCCATAACGCATGTGCAACAAGGCCCCGAATCATGCGCAGCCTGACGCCCTTGCGGCCGCGCTGGCTGGTTATTTCGGCGCTTGGCGTTGTGATGATCCTGACATGGGGCAGCAGCTATTACCTGATGACGGTGCTTGCCGCTCCGGTCGCGCAAAGCACGGGTTGGGGGCTGAACGCCATCACCGGTGCGCTGTCTGCGGGGTTGCTGACCGCGGCGCTGGTCTCGCCTCGGGTGGGGCGGTTGATTGCGCGGTTTGGCGGGCGACCGGTGCTGGCAGCAGGCGTCCTTGCGCTGGCATTGGGCCTTGTCATTCTGGCGCTGGCGCAAACGCTGTGGGCGTTCTGGCTGGGCTGGCTTGTGCTGGGGGCGGGCATGGCGGCCACGCTCTATGATCCGGCCTTTGCAACGTTGGGCCGCCTCTACGGGGCCGAGGCCCGCAGCGCAATCACGGCCCTGACACTCTGGGGCGGCTTTGCCAGCACGGTGTGCTGGCCCCTGTCGGCCCTGATGCTGGAGCATTGGGGCTGGCGCGGGGTCGCACTGGCCTATGCCGGGCTGCATCTGTGCCTGACCTTGCCACTGGTCTGGCTGGCCTTGCCACGCGAGGCCGAAGCCCCGCCCCCGGCACCCGACCAGATCACCCCGTCCCAGCCCGTTTCCCGAACCGAGGCACGGCAACTTGTGATGATGGGCGGGTTGCTGGTGCTGAACGGGCTGGTGGTGGTCAACATTTCGATCTGGCTGTTCACGCTGTTGCAGGCGCAAGGCATCAGTCTGGCGCAGGCTGTGGCACTGGGGGCCTTGATCGGGCCAGCGCAGGTGGGCGCGCGCCTGATCGAGATGGCAGGGCGCGGGCGGCATCATCCCATCTGGACCATGATCGCCTCTACCGGGTCGATTGCATCGGGGTTGGTGCTGCTGGCGGCGGGGCTGAACCTGCCAGCACTGGCGCTTATTCTGTATGGCGCGGGCAACGGTCTGTTTTCCATCGCGCGCGGTGCCTTGCCGCTGGCATTGTTCGGGCCTGTGCGGTTTCCTGTCCTGATGGGGCAGCTTGCCCGCCCGGCCCTGATGGCGCAGGCCATAGCGCCGCTTGCGGGGGCGTTCATGATCAGCACCCTAGGCGAAGGCATGTCCCTTTATGTGCTGGCGGCATTGGGTCTGGCAAATATCACGCTGACTTGGGCCATGTGGCGCAGCACACGCAACCCCTTGCGCATATGAAAACACCGCCCACCATTTTCAGGTGGGCGGTGACATGCGGTCGTCGCGGGTTTGCTTATGGCAGCGCGGGAATAATCAGATCGGGCATTTCGCCGGTCAGCGCATGCATGAAGGCCACAAGGCTGTCCAGTTCTTCATCGCTGAAATCCTGCCCCAGCATTTGCTGGCCCATCAGCTGCACAGCACCTTCCAGATCGGGAACCGAGCCGTTGTTGAAATACGGATAGGTCACCGCCACGTTGCGCAATGTGGGTGTGCGGAAGGCGAACATATCCGCCTCGTCCCCTGTCACCAGAAAACGCCCTTCGTCTTTTGATCCGGGCAATTCAAAGCGGTGATAGTTGCTGTCGGTCAGTGCAGGGCCATTGTGGCAGGCCACACAACCGGCATCGACAAACAGCTTCATCCCCGCAACCTGCGGCTCGGTCATGGCCCGCACATCGCCTTGCAGGAACCGGTCCAGCGGCGAATTGGGCGTGTTCAGCGTCCGCTCGAATGTCGCAATCGCAAGCGCGACATTGCCCTGATTGATCGGGTCAGCGTCGTCGGGAAAGGCTGCGGCGAAATGCTCGTGATATATCTCGAACTCCTTGAGCCGCTCGATCGCCTCGGCCAAGGTCATGTTCATCTCGATATCAGCCTGAATCGGGCCCAGCGCCTGCCCTTCCAGATCAGGCTCGCGCCCGTCCCAGAATTGCGCACCCAAAAAGCCGGAGTTCAGCACAGTGGGGGTGTTGCGTTCGCCCACTTGCCCGCCATGGCCGACAGCGCGCGGAATCCGGTCAGCCCAGCCCAGTGCGGGGTTGTGACAGGTGGCGCAACTGATCACGCCAGAGGCCGAAATGCGGGGTTCAAAAAACAGCATCTTGCCCAGTTCGATCTTTTCGGGCGTCATGGTGTTATCTGCCGGGATAGGCGGCAAGAAAGGCAGTGGTTCGAAGAAATCCATATATTCCGCGATGTCTTCTGCATGAACTGCCGTGACACTCAGCACCAGTGCCATCGCAGTTGCGCCAAGGCGGTGCAGTTGTCTGGGGGTCATGTTGGCCTCCTGTTCGTGTTAATTTGTCATCACCGACTGCAAGGCCTGCGCCGTGCATTCTCGCGCGTGTCAAATCACACAATAACAGAGCTGCGAGGCAGCACCTTGATTCATGTCAAGCTTTAGAGCAATTCTAAATTTGTAAGTCAGATTCAGGTTATGTGGGCCTGAGATCAAATCTCTGGTGGCCACACCCGTTCGGCATCTGCCGCGATCCACGCATTCACCCAGCCCGGCATTTCCGGGCTGTCCTCTGGCTGGCCCAGGGCGCGCAGAACTTGCGCAGGCGGGACAATCCCCTGCGCAGAGGTGATGGCCGAGCGGATCAGAATGTGGTTGGCGCAGTCGTCGCCTTTCCACATGGCCTGTTCGGTATACAGAAATCGCGCATCCCAACCGATGCAGCGGCTGCGCAACTCGAACCGTTCAAACGCACGGATGCGGCGGCGGTAGCGCGTGGTGTTACCTGCCACGGTTATGCCCCAACGATTCTGGCGCAGCACATCTATCAGCCCCGTGCGCATCGCCATTGGAATGCGCCCCAGATCATACAATGTCAGCGTGCGCCCGTTGTTCAATTCCACCCAAGGGTCAAGATCCCAAGGCCAGCAGCGATGATGCGAGACATGCAGATCGCACACCCCAAGGCGCGGGGCGTTGCGGTATTTCAGCATTTCCTTGGCAAAGCGGATGAAGGGATACATAGGCGCGCTCCTTTCGGGCAGCGGTGCCGGAAGGCGTGTGCCGCGTCAAGACCAGCCGTCGGGTCAAAGGTTGAGTTTTTCCAGCAAAACCGCGCCAAACCGCTCCATGCGCGCGGGGTCCATGCCCTTGATCCGCGCCAGTTCTGCCTCGGTGCCGGGGTGGGCGGTGGCAATGGCGCGCAAAATCGCGGGCGACAGGGTCAGCAGTTTGTCCGTGCCATCCGGCCCGCGTTCCAGATCGCGCGCCAGAACGAACAACTCATCATACAAATCGCCCGCATCGCGGCCCGCCAATTTGCGGCGCTGGGGGTGCTGCGGCGCAGGGGTCGCACCTGTGATAATGGCCAGAAAGCTGGCACCGTAACGGTCCAGCTTGGTCGCCCCAACCCCCGATATACGCGCCATATCATCCATGCTGGCAGGCCGTGTTTCAGCCATCTCGATCAGGGTGCGGTCGGTGAAAATAACATAGGCAGGCACGCGCGCTTCTTCGGCAAGTGCGCGGCGCTTGGCTTTCAGCGCCGACAAAAGCGGCGCATCTTCATCCGAAACAAGCGATTTCACCGCCGGCCGATCCTGCGCGCCCGTGACAGTATCTTCGCGCAAGTGAATTTCCGCCTCGCCGCGCAAGATCGGGCGGGCTGCTTCGGTCATGCGCAGCGCGCCGTGGCGTTCAGGGTCAGGGCGCACCAGATCGCGGCCCATCATCTGTCGGAACACCACCTGCCATTTGGCGCGGCTCAGGTCTTTGCCCGCAGCAAAGGTCGGCAGCGCATCATGCCCGCGCTGCACCACCTTGGCGGTGGAATTGCCCAGCAGAATGTCGATCAGATGCCCCGCGCCAAAACTCTCGCCCGTGCGCAAAATGGCGGATAGCGCTTTGCGCACCGGCGTTGTGGCGTTGAACAGCTTGGCAGGCACTGCGCAGATATCGCAATTGCCACAAGGTTCCGACGCGTCACCGAAATACGACAGCAGCACCTGACGGCGGCACCCCGTCGCCTCGGCCAGACCCAAAAGCGCGTTCAGGCGGGCATGATCGGCCTGTTTGCGTTCCAGCGGTGCGGGGCTTTCGTCGATCTGCGAGCGGCGCAGGCGAATGTCATCAGGGCCAAACAGGGTCAGCGTGTCAGCGGGCGCGCCATCGCGGCCCGCGCGGCCGATTTCCTGATAATACCCCTCGATTGATTTGGGCAAATCAGCATGGGCCACCCAGCGAATGTCGGGCTTGTCGACCCCCATGCCAAAGGCAACCGTCGCCACCACGATCAGGTCATCTTCGCGCTGGAACAATTCCTCGACCATCCGGCGCGCATGCGCTTCCATCCCGCCATGATAGGCGCGCGCATTATGCCCCGCCTCGCACAGCCCCTGGGCAAGCGCTTCGGTCCGCGCACGGGTGCCGCAATAGACAATGCCAGACTGCCCCTTTTGCGACCGCGCATAGGCCAGTATCTGGTCGCGCGGCTTGTTCTTGACCGCAAAATTCAGCCGGATATTGGGCCGGTCAAACCCGCGCAAAAAGATTTGCGGCGCGGCCCCGTCGAACAACCGCTTGATAATCTCGGTGCGGGTTTCCGCATCAGCGGTAGCGGTAAAGGCGGCAAGCGGCACATTCAGCGTGCGGCGCAGATCGCCCAGACGCAGATAATCGGGGCGGAAATCATGGCCCCACTGGCTGACGCAATGCGCCTCGTCCACCGCAATCAGGCTGCACCGCGCGCGGCGCAGCATGTCAATCGTGCCCCCCGATGCCAGCCGTTCGGGCGCGATATACAGCAATTTCAGGTCATTGCGCGACAGCGCCTGATAGACAGCATCAGTTTCTGCCTCGGTATTGCCAGAAGTCAGCGCACCCGCCGCAACGCCCAGTTCCTGCAACGCGCGCACCTGATCGCGCATCAGCGCTATCAGCGGCGAAATCACAACCGTCAAACCCTCGCGGCACAGGGCGGGCAATTGAAAACACAGCGACTTGCCCCCACCCGTGGGCATAATAGCAAGTGTGTCGTGTCCGGCCATCACCGCCTCGACAATCTCGGCCTGACCGGGGCGAAAGGCGGGAAAGCCAAAGACACGCGACAAAACCGCTTCGGGCGGCTGGGGTTCGACAACGGGAAGGGGCACTGTCATCAGCTTAGATAAACGCCGCCGCATTATTGATCAGGATGACGCGAATGGCATAAATCGCAATCAGCGCGATCAAAGGCGCAAGGTCAATGCCACCAAGATCGGGCATGAACTGGCGGATGCGCTGATAGACGGGTTCCAGCAACCGGTTCAACCCATCCCAGATTGACGCGACCATTGCATTGTTCAGGCTGAGCACCTGAAAATTTATCAGCCAGCTCAGGATGATATGCGCAATGATGATAAACTGCGCGACACTCAGGATAAGCAGCAGGATCTGGATAATGGATAGCATGGGACACTCCGCATAGGTTCGCGCAAACCTAAGCGGAGTAAGCACAAAGGGCAAGCGTGCGTGGCCTGTTTGCGGGGGCAGACTGGACATTGGCGCGGCTTCCGATAGGTAAAGCGCGACTGAAATTTTATTCGGGTGTTCCATGCTTGTTGTTCTGTCCCCTGCCAAGAAACTCGACTGGTCCCCAAAGGGCGCCCCGCGCGCGCTCACATCGCCTGATTTTCAGGAAGATGCCGTCACTTTGGCGCAAGAGGCGCGCAAGATCGGCGCAGACGGGTTGAAACGGCTGATGAAGATCAGCGACAAGCTGGCCGAACTGAACCTTGCGCGGTTCGAAAGCTTTGCCGCCCAGCCCGACAAAAACGCAACCCGCCCCGCAATTCACGCCTTCGCCGGAGATACCTATACAGGGCTGGATTCCGCGTCATTGGATGCAGACGCGCTGGACTGGGCAGAGGGGCATTTGCGCATTCTGTCGGGCCTGTATGGCCTGCTGCGACCCTTTGACGCGATGCAGCCCTATCGTTTGGAAATGGGAAGCCGGTTGCACACGGCGCAGGGCAAATCGCTGTATGAATATTGGGGCACGCGCATTTCTGACGCGCTGAATGCGGCGGCGGCGCAGACAGGGGCGCAGGTCGTCGTTAACTGCGCCTCGCAGGAATATTTTGGGGCTGTAGCGCGTGACGCGCTGAAACCACGCGTTGTGACACCAGTGTTCAAAGAGCAACGTGACGGCGAAGACCCTCAGATTATCAGCTTTTACGCCAAGAAAGCGCGCGGTGCGATGGCGCGCTATATCGTGGAGAACCGGCTGACCGACCCTGACGCGCTGTTGGAGTTTGACACCGCCGGATATCGCCACGCGCCAGAGTTGTCGCAGCCCGACCAGCCTGTGTTCCTGCGCCCCTTGCACACTCAGCCCTCAGGCATGGAAAACCCCGGCGGCGCATGATCGCGTAATGCGGCCATCAGTTCCGACTTTTTCAATGGTTTGCTGAGCATCGCGTTCATGCCTGCGTCCAGAATGCGGTCAATTTCTTCCTGCAAGGCATGTGCGGTCAGGGCGATGATCGGGACGGTTTTGCCAAGAGCGGTTGCACGGATGCGGCGCGTTGCCTCGCGCCCGTCCATTTCGGGCATCGAGACATCCATAAACACGACATCAGGGGCAAAGGTTTCAAATTGCGCCACTGCGATGCGCCCGTTTTCTGCCAGTCGCAGATCAATATCCAGTGTTTGCAGCATCTTGGTGAAAACAAGCTGGTTTGTCTTGTTATCCTCGGCATAAAGCACGCGTATGGGGCGGCAGGTAGCAGGCAGGGTTGGCACTGCCTGTAGCGCGGGCGGTTCGGGTGGGCGCAGGCCTTCGGGCATGGCCCCCTGCCCGTTTAGTGCTGCCAAAAGGTTGCGCCAGATCAGGGGTTTATGCAACGTCGCAAAGATGGTTTGATCTTCCATTGCAGGCTTGAACTCGGCAATATTCGAGCACAGCAAAACGATGCGCGTGGCTGGAGAAGTGCCTTTCAGCGCGGCCAGCAAGTCAGGTATCCCCCCCTCGATCAGGTCTTGATCTATCAGCGCAATATCCGGCGGCGTCCCGGCAAGATGGCGCAGCACCGTATCCTGTTGGGTCGCGGTCAGGACACTGACCGACGCGGCCTTGAGGCGGCGCGCGATCACTTCGCGGCTGATCAGGTGATCACTGACCAGAAGGGCGGTGCGGATGTCCGCAGGCAGGGTCTGCACGCCCGGTTCTGATGCATCGGCGGCAACTGGCATTTCCAGCGTGAACCCGAAACACGACCCGACACCCGGTTCCGATTCCACCCAGACCTTGCCGCCCATCTGTGCCACGATGCGTTGCGTGATCGCCAGACCCAGCCCCGTTCCCTCATACCGGCGGCTGGCGGTCTGCTCGACCTGACTAAACTCGGTGAAAATCTGTTCCTGATGATGTGGATCAATGCCGATACCGGTGTCTTCTACTGTGATCGTGACAATCTGCCCCTGCGCCGATGTGCCAACCCCGACCGCACGCACCAGAATATAACCAGTATCCGTAAACTTGATGGCATTGCCCACCAGATTGGTCAGAATCTGGCGCATACGGCCAGAATCTGCGACCAACTGGACAGCAAGGAACATGTCATAATCAAGGATCAGTTCAATCTGCTTGCAGCGCGCGGTCGGGCTAAGCAGGCTCAGCACCTCGTGTATGGTCTTTTCCAGATCGAATGCGGTGGGGTTCAAGTGCATCTTGCCCGCATCCATTTTGGAGAAATCCAGAATATCATTGATGATCGACACCAGCGCCTGACCACTGGTGGAGATGGTCTGCGCATAGCTGCGCTGTTCCTCATCGAGCACGGTTTCGGACAGCAGCTCTGCCATGCCGACAACCCCGTTCATGGGCGTGCGGATTTCATGGCTCATATTGGCCAGGAAGGCTGATTTCGCCTCGACCGCGGCTTCGGCGCGGGCCTGCGCGTCGCGCAATTCGGCCTGATAGCGCAAGGCATCGGTGATGTTATGCGCCAAGGACACATAGTCGCCATTCGCAACACGGCGATCTGTCACTCGCACCGCTATACCGGCGCTGAAATGCAATTCGATGGGCGAAATATCAGGCTGACGCCAGCGTTGCAGCATCATGCAGACCCATTCATCTGCCGTCATCTCGGCCAGATGCACCAAGCCTTCATGGGCGCAAATTTCCAGTATCCGAACATAGAGGATGCCCGGCTGCACTTCGGCAAATTTTCTGAACACGCCAAGATAGGCCTGATTTGCCAGCACAAGCACCTGATCCGCGTCAAAAACCGCGAACCCGTCTTGCAGGGTTTCAACCGCCTCTCTCAGGCGCAGATTGGCACGGTCGATTTCGGAATGCGCGACCTGCAAATCCTGACTGACCTGCGTATTCACCCCTTCAAGACTGTCGGCATGACGGCGAATGCTGCCCAGTTCCGCGCGCTGCGCGATTACCTGATCCGAAAGATTGTCCGCATGCAGGCGCAACTGGTCATTCATCATGCGCAAATCACGCTGCGCCTGTTCATACAACCGCTCGGCACGCAAACGCGCGCGGCGTTCGCGTGCAAGTCGGTCGGAAAAAGCAGCGTCAGGGGTCATATCACGACTATGGCAGGGAAGGTCTGCCGTGAAATATCGGTGAAACAATTGAACACAGCGTTAATTTACCGACTCTTTGCCCGCATCGGCACCGCCAAGGGCCGCCACCATGTGCGCGCCCCTTTCCCCCCTGCCACAGACAGGCTAGGTTCTATTCAGTGATGTCTTTGCCTCAGGTGCCTTATGTCCGAAAATGCCGCCGTAATGGAGTTCCTGCTGACCCGTCGCTCGCGTCCGGCCAAGATGCTGGGAGGGCCAGTGCCGGATCGTGCGCAGCTCAGGCATATTCTGGGTGCAGCGGCGCGCGTGCCCGATCATGGCAAGCTGGAACCGTGGCGCTTCGTTGTGCTGGAACGCGCAGCGTGCCAACGGCTGGCACCCGTTATCACCGCACGCGGCGCAGCACAGGGCATAGACGCAGAGAAAGCCGCAAAGGCAGCCGCCACCTTTGCAGACAGCCCCCTGATCGTCACCGTTGTCGCCAGCCCCAAACCATCGGACAAGATACCCGAAATCGAACAAACCCTGTCGGCGGGGGCGGTGTGCCTTGGGCTGGTGAATGCCGCACTCGCATCGGGCTGGGGGGCGAACTGGCTGACCGGCTGGGTGGCGTCGGACCGCGAAATCCTGACAAAGTTGAGCCTGACACCGCAGGAATGGATCGCGGGGTTTATCCATATCGGCACCGCGCGGGCCACACCGCCCGACCGCCCGCGCCCTGATATGGACACGCTGATAACATGGCTGGACGAATGATCCGGCACCTTGCGCAAGCGGCGCGCGCGCACCAGACCTGCAAGCAACACCCTGCATGGAGAGCGGCATGATCGAGTCTTATATGAAGTCCATCGCCCAGTTGCGTGACCCACGGTTTCGCAAGCTGCTCTGGATCGGCATCACCCTGTCTGTGGCGTTGCTTTTCGTCATATATGCCTTTGTTTTGCTACTGGTGCAGTTGTTGGTCCCCGGCGCGCTGTTCTTGCCCATCACAGGACAGGTGCAGGGGTTGGGGTCGCTGTTTTCCTTTGGCTCGATCCTGTATTTGATCGGGCTGTCGGTGTTTTTGATGGTGCCTGTCGCCTCAATCTTCACGGGGCTGTATCTGAACGATGTCGCTGACGCGGTCGAGACAGAGCATTACCAAGGCCTGGACCCGCGCAACTCTGTTCCATTCCGCGAATCGGCCAATGACGCCTTGCGCTATTTCGGGCTGCTGACCGCGCTGAACGTGCTGGGGATGGGGGTTTTCGCAATCTCGAACGGCTGGGGGCTGATCGCGCTGTGGCTGGTCAACGGGTTTTTGCTGTCGCGCGAGTATTTCACCATGATCGCGCGCAGACGCCACGACCCCGACGCCGCGCGCGCCATGCAAAAGCGTCATATGATCCGGCTGTGGTTGCCCGGCACCGTGCTGGCGGCCGGGCTAAGCGTACCGATCCTGAACCTTGCCATGCCGCTGGTCGGCGCTGCGGTGTTCACACATATGTATCACCGGCTCACCCCGTCAGAGCCTAGCCCCGACCAGTAATCCGCTCCATCATGTCATATGTGATGACACCGGACAGGATAATCCCCGCGACGACAAGAAACGTCGGGGTCGCAATAAACGTGACCAGCTTGACCTTGCGCATCATCTGCGCATCCGACGGGGCGGATGAAGGCGTGCCGGGCACGACTTCGCCAGCCTCTCCCTGCGTTTGCAGGCGAAACGGCAGGACCAGAAACATGGTCATGAACCAGATAACGCCATACAGTGCGATTGCAGACATAATTGACATCAGATTTGCTCCAACTCCACCAGACAGCCATTGAAATCCTTGGGATGCAAGAACAGGACAGGCTTGCCATGTGCGCCGATCTTCGGCTCTCCGGTGCCCAGAACCCGCGCGCCCTCGGATTTCAGCTTGTCACGCGCGGCCAGAATATCCTCCACCTCATAGCAGATATGGTGAATTCCGCCTGCGGGGTTTTTATCCAGAAACCCCTGAATGGGGCTGTTCTCCCCGAGAGGGAAAAGTAGCTCGATCTTGGTGTTGGGCAAGGTGATGAACACCACCGTGACCCCGTGATCCGGCTCATCCTGCGGTGCGCCGACATCGGCACCAAGCGTGCCGCGATATTGTGCAGCGGCCGCGTCCAGATCGGGCACGGCAATGGCTACATGGTTCAGACGACCGATCATCCTGTCCCTCCAAGGCAAATCCTGCATCCGCTTATGCGGGTCCGCGCGCTGCAAGACAAGTGGCCTGTGCGGCCCCGTGACACAAAGGCGCGGAATCCCACGCGGGCTTAACCGCTTCTTAGCCTAATTGGGCTGAAATAGCAGCCACAGATGATGGAGGACAGGATGAACACACACCATGCGCCGAACAGATCCTTGGCCCGCGCGCACCCCAACCTGAATGCGCAGCCCTCGGCCTATCAACAGGGGGCCACCTTGTTGCTGGTCGAAGACAGCCGCGTCATCAGCACCGCAATCCGGCTGATGTTTCATGGCACCGGCGGGCGCTTGCGCAGGGCCGAAACCTTGTGCCGGGCGCGGCGGCACCTGTCGCTGTATACGCCCGATGTCGCCATCATCGACCTTGGCCTGCCAGACGGGTCAGGACTGGACCTGATCCGCGAAGCGGACCGGCGCCAGACCCGCGTGCCCCTGATCATCGCAATCTCTGGCCAGCCAGAGTTGGAGGGTGCGTCCTATGCCGCAGGCGCGGACAGGTTTCTTGCCAAACCGATTGTCAGCATTTCCGAGTTTCGCGCGGTGCTCGCACCTTCCTGCCTTGCACTGCCCCTGTCGCAAACGGGGCTTTGCAGCCCGCCCGCTGATCCCAGTGCGCTGCGCGATGATCTGTATCTGGCGTTGGATTTATTGCAGGGGCCAAAGCGGAATGAGCGCGCGGAATACACACTGCAATTCATCGACGGGCTTGCCCGCAGCCTGCATGACGCGGATTTGCTTGGCGCAGTTCAACAGGCGCGCCAAGGGGAGGGGTTGCACCCCTTGGTGGCGGTTCTGCGCCAACGCCTGCGCGACCAGCCGCTGATCTAGGCGGGCATCCGCGCCACCCCAACGCAAAGCCCTGCACCGCAAAGAAAGGGGGGGGCGATGTGATGCTGCCCCCGGAAATATGCTCCCAAATGTTGGCCTGCGCGCAGTGCGGCGCACGGCCCCACTGCGAATGGGGTGATGCGGTCACAGGGCGCGCCCAGATACATCTGGGCGCATTGCGCAAGAGCGCGTCTCAGTCCTTTGGCGCGACCCGCAGGCCAAGGTCGCGCAACTGTTCATTCGTCGCAGGCGAAGGGGCATCCAGCAGCAGGTCTTCGGCGCGCTGGTTCATCGGGAACATGATGACCTGACGAATATTCGCCTCATTGGCCAGCAGCATGACAATCCGGTCAATCCCGGCAGCGCAGCCGCCATGCGGGGGCGCGCCGAATTTGAACGCTTTGACCATGCCGCCAAACCGCTTGTCGACCTCGGAATTGGGATAGCCCGCGATTTCAAACGCGCGATACATGATTTCCGGCTTGTGATTGCGAATAGCACCCGACAACAACTCGTAGCCATTGCAGGCCAGATCATACTGATAGCCTTTGACCGCCAGCGGATCACCCTCCAGCGCGGCCATCCCGCCTTGCGGCATGGAAAACGGGTTATGGCTGAAATCAACCTTGCCCGTCTCGGCATCCGCCTCATACATCGGGAAATCGACGATCCACGCGAAAGCAAAGCGGTTTTCATCGACCAGCTTCAATTCGCGGCCAATCTCGTCGCGCGCTTTCGCGGCGACACCCTCGAATTGCGCAGGCTTGCCGCCAAGGAAGAAGGCCGCATCCCCTTCGCCAAGTCCAAGCTGCTGGCGGATGGCTTCGGTACGTTCTGGGCCGATGTTTTTGGCCAGCGGGCCTGCGGCTTCCAGCCCATCCGCGCCCGCACGCCAGAAAATATACCCCATCCCCGGCAGCCCTTGGGCTTGGGCAAAGGCGTTCATCCGGTCGCAGAATTTGCGCGACCCGCCCGTCGGCGCTGGAATAGCGCGGATTTCCGTGCCTTCATTTTCCAGCAATTTGGCGAAAATCGCAAAGCCGGAGCCGCGGAAATGCTCGGACACCACCTGCATTTCAATCGGGTTGCGCAAATCGGGCTTGTCGGTGCCGTATTTCAACAGCGCTTCCGCATAGGGAATGCGCGGCCAGTCCGCAGCAGGGTCAACCTTTTTGCCGCCCGCAAATTCCTCGAACACACCTTGCAGAACCGGCCCGACAGCGCCGAACACATCTTCCTGCTCGACAAAGCTCATCTCGACATCAAGCTGGTAGAAATCGGTGGGCGAGCGGTCGGCGCGCGGGTCTTCATCGCGGAAACAAGGCGCGATCTGGAAATACTTGTCAAACCCCGACACCATGATCAGTTGCTTGAACTGCTGCGGCGCTTGCGGCAGCGCATAGAACTTGCCCGGATGCAGCCGCGACGGCACCAGAAAATCGCGCGCACCCTCTGGGCTGGACGCGGTGATGATCGGCGTTTGAAATTCGGTAAATCCTGTATCCCACATGCGGCCCCGCATGGAGCGCACGACATTGGAGCGCAGCATCATATTCGCATGCAGCCCCTCGCGGCGCAGATCCAGAAAGCGGTAGGACAGGCGCGTTTCCTCGGGGTAATCGGGTTCGCCAAAGACCGGCAAGGGCAGGTCATCGGCAGCGCCCAGAACATCCATCGCGCGGGCATAGACTTCGATCTCGCCGGTTTTCAGCTTGGTGTTGACCAGCGACGCATCGCGCGCCTTCACGCCGCCCTCAATGCGGATACAGTATTCGGCACGCAGCTTTTCAATGTCCTTGAACGCAGGGGAATCGCTGTCGGCCAACACCTGCGTGATACCGAAATGGTCGCGCAGATCGATGAACAAAACGCCCCCGTGATCGCGGATGCGATGCACCCATCCCGACAGGCGCACAGTTTCACCCACATGGGCGGCGGTCAGGTCAGCGCAGGTATGGCTGCGATAGGCGTGCATGATATGCCCCTTTTGGCTGCAAGTCGTCCGGCTGTGGCGATACACAATCTGACGGCCCGGAAGTCAAGGGCCGTTGGCTTAGGTCCAGTGCATCTGTGCTGTGCCCGACAGCACCGCATGGGCAACAGCAAGCTGGTCAAACGGCAGATTCTGCGCGCGGCAACAGTCCATCACAGTGTCGTCGCGCATCAGAATGAAATCCAGAACCGCCATCAACAGCGACTCGTCCGGGCCGGTGGCTGTCTCCAGTTGCGCGCGCAGATCCTGCGCATCCGCGCCGCTGGCGGCCAGAAACACCGGCAACAGCGTGTCTTGCCCACACAGCCAGTCCAGCGCGGCCAGCGCGATCTCTTCGGCGCGTGCAAGCTTCATTGTTTCCGTTCCTGCGCTCTGAAAGGGTTTGTTAACCAGTTTGCGGTAAATCTTCAGACATGATTAAGCAATTCAGGGATTAGTCACAATGCCTGCTCAGATACTTGTGGTGGACGATCTGCTTCTCAGCCGCATGATTCTACGCGTCAAGCTGTCTGCGGCCTGTTACACTGTCTGCCAGGCCACGACCGGGGCCGAAGCGCTGCACCATGTGGCCGAACACCCCCCCGCGCTGGTCTTGCTGGATTTCAATCTGCCCGATGCGACGGGGCTGGAAATTTGCAGGCAATTGCGCAGCGATCCCAAGACAAGCAGCATTCCGATCATCCTGTTTTCCGCCGATCAGTCACGGTCCACACGTTTGCAGGCGCTGGCGGCAGGCGCAGATGATTTTCTGAGCAAACCCCTTGATGACGCCTATCTGATGTCACGGATTCGCGCCTTGCTGCGCATCAGCGCGGTCGAGAAAGACTATCAGGCACGCTGCACCCAGACCCTGCGCCACGGTCTGGCCGAGGCACAATCGCAGTTTCACCACGCCCCTCGCGTCACACTCGTGCGCAGCAGCGCAGTTCTGGCACAGTCCAACGCGGGCACATGGCCCGATATCGCCCCTGAACTGTTCGACGATGCCCGCAGCTTGTCGGTTGTTCTGAGCGATTCCAATCCGGTGCAGCCGCCCGATGTCTTGTTACTTGGTCCCGAGATCCTTGACGAGCAAGGTCTGCATGTCATCGCCGAATTGCGCGCGCGCCATGCGACCTGCCGTATCCCGATTGCGGTGCTGTTGGACAAAACCACGCAAACCTCGCCAGCTATGGTGCTTGATCTGGGCGCGGAAGAAGCCTTGCGACTGCCGCTGGACGCAGAAGAAGTGCGGTTGCGCCTACAAGCCATGATAAAACGCAAACGCAAGGCTGATGCAATGCGCCAAGCCCTTGGCATCGAGTTGGACCTTGCCTCGCGCGATCCGCTGACGGGGCTGTACAATCGCCGCCATGCCATGTCGCGCCTGTCGGATATTGTTGCAACACCGCCCGATGGCACGGCCCGAAACTACGCTATCTTGCTGATCGATCTGGATAATTTCAAGCGGGTCAATGATTGCTTCGGACATGGTGCAGGGGACGAGGTTCTGATCGAGGCCTCTGCACGGATGCGCGACGCGATTGGCCCGCACAATCTGCTGGCCCGCTACGGCGGCGAGGAGTTCCTGTTGCTGTTGCCCGACGCAGAAATGGTGCAGGCCTGCGCGATGGCCGAGGAAATCCGCCGCCAGATCGAAAGGCGCGCCTATCATCTGACAACAGGCAATTTCCGTTTGCAAGTGACGGCCTCAATTGGTGTGACGGTGCAAACATCCGTCACATCAGAGGCGCCACTGTCACGGCTGGAGCGGGTCAGGCAAGTTGTAGATCATGCCGATCAGGCATTGCACACCGCCAAAACCACAGGGCGCAACCGGGTGTCAGTTGGCCATTGCAGTATCAATCCCGCGCGCGCTCTCGCCCCCCGCCGCGCCACGGTCGGTGCTTGATGCGATCTTCCAGCGATTCGGCATAGCTCAGGCGGTCTTGGGCCGACATCTCGCTGACCTTGACCAGCAATTGGTCATGCATCTGGTCACTGATGCGCAACAGACGGTCTTGGGCCTGTCGCAGCGCGTCCGAGAACGCTTCGGGGTCAAATTCCTCGGCGCGAAGGGCTGCAATCATTTGCTGCGACCCGCCAGTGTTGCCTGCTGTCTGGTCGCGCGCCGCGCGCAAGATTACGCCTGTGGCGCGGCGCAATTCGCGCCGGTCATCCGCAGGCAACGCCGCAACCGAGGCCCGCAACAACGAGCCTTGTTGCGAAGTCCGCGTCATCACCCCCCAAAGCATGCCGATGACCAGCACATTCAGCACCAGCGACACCCCAAGGGTCAGCTTTAGCCACGGAAAGCGGCGTTTTGCCTTGGTCTGGTCCATGCCTCAGAACTCCATCAAGAGGGGGTCATCAACCCCGATCAACTGCAACGCGATCAGGTCCATATAACCGAGCGCATTTTGCATCCAGTCGGGTGCGTCCAGTGCGACAACCGGCATCGGCATGGCCACCCCGATCCAGAAACCGGCCACGGCGACCATCGCCCCGCCCGCAAGCCCCGGAACGGCCCAGCCCGAAAACCAGTTGCGCCAGGGTGCAAATCTTTGCCGTTGCGGGGCAAGCCCGGCGTTGCAGGCATCAGCATCGGCCAGAATGCGGGCGCGCAAATGCGGGCTTAACCCAGGCTTGCAGGCCCGCGCATCATCAAACAATTGCGACAACTGGTCAGACATATCGTTCTTGTCACTGGTCATCATCATACCCCAATGCATCGCGTTCGCCGGCCAGAATGGCCGACAGGTTGCGTTTTCCACGTGCCGTCAGGCTTTCCACCGCTTCAACCCCCAACATCATAATGGCAGCGATCTCGGGGTTCGTCAGCCCTTCAAGATGGCGCAAGATTACCGCCTGACGCTGGCGTTCCGGCAGATGCGCCAATGCGTTTTCCAAGGCCTTTGCCCGCGCAGCCTGCATCATCTGCGCGTGCTGACTTTGCGCCGTGTCCGGCAGGTCCGGCAACTCATTCACCATCGGCTTGCGCCGCCGCAGCCTGTCTGTGCACAGATTCGTTGCCACCCGAAACACCCAGGTCGAGGGCTGCGCCGCCCCGTCCTGCCAGTCAGGGGCCATCCGCCACAACCGCAACATCGCTTCCTGTGTCACATCCTCTGCCTCGGTCAGATCGCCCAGCATGCGTGCCGCGAACCGCAGGATACGCGGCGCAATCATGTCGGTCAGGGCTTCCGCCGCACGTCTGTCACCCGCAACGACACGGCCCAGCAAGGCCGCCTGATCAACATCTGATCGTTGCTCCAGCGGCATAAGCGCGCCTTTCCTTGCGGGTCGGGCGGGGAAACGCCCGCCCGACCTGCGTCATTTCAGTTCTGACCACGCATCCGGGGCCGTTCACGCTGGCCGCGCTTCCCCATCATCTCGGTGAAACGCGCATATTCTTCTGCATCGATGACGCCATCGTCATTTCTGTCAATCCGCGAAAACATACTGCTTGCCATTTCGGCGCGTCGGTCGCTGCGCGGCTCGGGGCGCAGGTCTGCAAGACCGGCACGCAAGCCCGCCTCGTCCAGCATACCATTTTCATCGGCCTGCTGCATGATACGGGAAATCATCTCATCGTGCATGGCCTCGCGTTGCGCTTGCATGCCTGCCTGCAAATCCTCTTGCGTCAAGGCGCCGCTGCCGTCTGTGTCCAGTTCCTCGAAGCTGGGCATGGACATGTGCGTCTGTGCTGCGACGGGGGCTGTCACCAGCATCAATGCGCCCAGCATGGCCGCGAGTGTGGCTTTTTCCATAGTCATCTCTCCTGTATGCACGGGCATATGCCCTTGATACAGGCTCAAACGCGGCATCTGCCTGTTTCCGTCGCGGGAATCCGCCCCGCGTTGCGGCAAGACGTCGCAAATCCGGTTGCGGGGGGGTGTATTCCCGCCCCGTAACCTCTATCTCGCTTGCATCTTTAGGAGCGCGCGCATGACCCTTGCAGACACAACACTCGCCGATGACCGGCCTTTGACGCCCGCGCTGCTGCGCGGCATCCGGTGCAAATGCCCCGCTTGTGGTGAGGGTCCGCTGCTGGAGCGCTATCTGAAAGTGCGCAGTCATTGCCCCAGTTGTGGCGAAGACTACACCGCCCAGCGCGCCGATGACGGACCCGCCTATCTGACCATGCTGGTCACGCTGAAAGTGGTCACGCCGCTGATGGTCGCCGCCATGTTTGCATGGGATTGGCACCCCGCCATCATGTTCGGGGTATTTGCCTCGCTGCTGGTTGCGCTTTCCCTGTTCCTTCTCCCGCGATTCAAGGGCATGATCGTGGCCATTCAATGGTCACGCCGTATGCACGGGTTCGAGGGAATGGATGAACGCCACCGCTGACAAAACCGCCCTACGCGACGCATCCTCTGTCCTGCTGATACGCGGCAAGGGCAATGATGCGCATGTTCTGATGGGGCAACGTGGCGCAAAAGCGGCCTTTATGCCGGAAAAGTTTGTCTTTCCCGGTGGTGCGGTTGATCCGACCGATGGCCAAATCCCGCTTGCCCGCCCAGTGGCCCCGGCCTGTCAGGCACGCCTGTCGCAGGGGCACACTGCCCCCGATGCCCTCGTCGCCGCTGCCATCCGCGAACTCTGGGAAGAAACCGGCCTTATGCTGGGGCGCGCAGGGCACTGGGGCACGCCCCCCGCCGACTGGCAGGGCTTCGCGGCCAAGGGTCTGGTCCCCGATGCACACGGCCTGCGCTATATCTTTCGCGCCATCACCCCCCCCGGACGCCCCCGCCGGTTTGACGCGCGCTTCTTTCTGGCCCGCGCAGATGACGTTTTCGGCGATCTGGACGATTTCTCTGCCGCCTGTGACGAACTCAGCCATTTACACTGGGTGCCCCTGCGCGAAGCGCGCCACCTGAACCTGCCCTTTATCACCGAGGTCGTTCTGGCCGAAGCGCAAGCCCATATCGAGGGCGAAGACATGGCCGATTCGGTCCCCTTTTTCGACAACTCGACCGAGGTTTCAACCTTTCGCCGCATCGCCTGACGCGCGCCACTCCATCACGCGGGTATAACTCGCCACCCGCAACAGGACCAATCGCACAGGGAACTGATATAACTGGACAAACCTGTCCCGTTTCTGATCTGATGCCTGAAACACCGTTCCGCGCCTGCACCCCGCGGCGGAACAAACCGGGAGGAGCAAGGGGATGCCCAGCCAACCAACCCCGGACCTGTCGCCGCAGGTCTCGGACGAGGTCCGCAAGACAACCTGCTACATGTGCGCCTGCCGCTGCGGCATTGATGTGCACATGAAAGCGGGCCGCGTCGCCTATATCGAGGGCAACCGCGACCATCCGGTGAACAAGGGCGTTCTCTGTGCCAAGGGGTCGGCAGGCATCATGCAGCACCTCTCGCCCGCCCGCTTGCGCGCCCCGCTCAAGCGTGTTGGCCCGCGCGGGTCTGGCGAGTTCGAGGAAATCTCGTGGGATGAAGCGCTGAAATTGGCGACAGACTGGCTCAAACCCCTGCGCGACACGGCCCCTGAAAAGCTGGCCTTCTTCACGGGCCGCGACCAGTCGCAATCCTTCACCGGCTGGTGGGCGCAAGCCTTCGGCACCCCGAACTGGGCCGCGCATGGCGGCTTTTGCAGCGTCAACATGGCGGCGGCGGGCATCTACACGATGGGCGGGTCATTTTGGGAATTCGGCCAACCCGACTGGGACCGCACCAAGCTGTTTTTGCTGTTTGGCGTGGCCGAAGATCATGACAGCAACCCGATCAAGATGGGCCTTGGCAAACTGAAAGCACGCGGCGCGCGGGTGATCGGCGTGAACCCCATCCGCTCTGGCTATAATGCCATCGCCGATGACTGGATCGGCATCACTCCGGGCACGGATGGGTTGTTCATCCTGTCACTGGTGCATGAATTGCTGCGCGCAGGCAAGATCGACCTGACCTACCTGATCCGCTACACCAACGCCTCCTATCTGGTGAACGCGCATGACGGGGCCGAAAAGGGGCTGTTCCTGCGCGACGCGGCAGGCAAACCCATGGTGCGCGACCGCCGCACAGGCCACGCTGTCGCATGGGACAGTCCCGACATTTCCCCCGATCTGGCAAACGGGGTCGAGATTGGCGGCGTCACCCACCTGCCCGTCTTCCGCCATCTGGCCGACCGCTACCTCGCGCCCGACTATGCCCCCGAGGCTGTGGCGAAACGCTGCGGCATCGCCCCCGCTCGCATTCGCGCCATCGCCAGTGAGATTGCGCGTGTGGCGTTTGAAGAAGAAATCACGATCAACCAGCCTTGGACCGATTTTCGCGGGGTCAAGCACGCCACGATGACAGGCCGCCCCGTGGCCATGCACGCCATGCGCGGTGTCTCCGCCCATTCCAACGGCTTTCAGACAGCCCGCGCGCTGCATATGCTGCAAATCCTGATCGGCAGCGTGGAGACACCGGGCGGCTTTCGGTTCAAGCCCCCCTATCCCAAACCGCCCGAAGCACACCCCCGCCCCCATGCAGGCCACAGCCCCGGCCAGCCGCTGGATGGCCCGCATCTGGGCTATCCCCTTGGCCCCGAACACCTGCTGATAGATGAGACTGGCCAACCCAAACGCATCGACAAGGCATTTTCATGGGACGCGCCACTGTCCGCGCATGGGCTGATGCATATGGTCATCTCGAACGCCCATGCAGGCGACCCCTATGAAATCGACACACTGTTTCTGTATATGGCGAATATGGCGTGGAACTCGTCGATGAATACCAGTGCGGTCATGGACATGCTGACCGACCAGAATGACGATGGCAGCTACAAAATTCCCCGCATCATCTATTCCGACGCCTACAGCTCGGAAATGGTGGCCTTCGCCGACCTCATACTGCCCGACACCACCTATCTCGAACGCCACGACTGCATTTCGCTCCTCGACCGCCCCATCTGCGAGGCAGAGGCGCTGGCCGATTCCATCCGCTGGCCTGTGGTGGCCCCTGACCGCCCCGGACATGAAGGCGTGCGCCCGTTTCAATCGGTGCTGCTGGACCTTGGCGCGCGCCTTGGCCTGCCTGGCATGGTACACGACGATGGCACGCCCAAGTTCAAGGATTACGCCGATTACATTACCAACCACGAACGCCGCCCCGGTGTCGGCCCGCTGGCGGGCTTTCGTGGGCCAGATGGCACCGGCAAGGGGCGCGGCAGTCCCAACCCTGAGCAGATCGACCGCTATATCGAAAACGGGGGCTTCTGGATCGACCATATCCCCGAAGAGGCGCAGTTCTTCAAACCGTGGAACGCCGCCTATCAGGATTGGGCCGTCGCGCGCGGCCTTTTTGATAGCCCGCAACCCTATGTCTTCAACCTCTATGTCGAACCCTTGCGCAAATTTCAGTTGGCCGCCGAAGGGCATGGCCACCGTCAGCCCCCCGACCATCTGCGCGCGCGCCTAATGGAAACGATGGACCCGCTGCCAATCTGGTATCCGACCTTCACCGATGCCGATTCTGACAGCGCGAGCTACCCACTGCACGCCCTGACCCAACGCCCGATGGCGCATTACCATTCATGGGGCAGCCAGAACGCATGGTTGCGCCAGATCCATGGCCACACGCCCCTCTATGTCTCGGGCTATCTCTGGGCGCAGCACGGCTTTGAAGCAGGCGACTGGGCCACCCTCACCTCGCCCCATGGCCGCATCACCCTGCCTGTGGTCCGCATGGATGCGCTCAACCCCCAAACTGTCTGGACATGGAATGCCATTGCCAAACGGCGCGGCGCATGGGCGCTGAATGAGCAGGCCCCCGAGGCCACGAAATCCACCCTTCTCAACCACTTGATCCATGAACTCCTGCCACCCAAGGGCGATGGCTTGCGCTGGGCCAATTCCGACCCGATCACCGGACAGGCCGCTTGGTATGACCTACGTGTGCGCATAGAAAAGGCGCCGGCGGGCCAGACGGTCAGCTACCCCGCACATAAACCGCAATCCTCCCCCGTCCCCGCGCCCCCGCGCAATCTCGCGCATCAGGTGAAGGACTAGGCACATGGCTCATTTTCTTGCTAAAAATACTCAAATAGCACGGCCCGGAACAGGCACCACAATGAGGGGGCGCGCCACATGACCACATTGCCGCCCGCCCCCGCCCGCAAGCTGGGCCTTGTGATTGATCTGGACACCTGTGTGGGCTGTCATGCTTGCGTGATCTCCTGCAAGGGCTGGAACACCGAGAATTACGGCGCGCCCCTGTCCGATATGGACGCCTATGGCGCGCAGCCAGAGGGCACCTTCCTCAACCGTGTCCACAGCTTCGAGGTGACGCGCGATGCCGCCCCGCCAATGGTCGTGCATTTCCCCAAATCCTGCCTGCATTGCGACGACGCGCCCTGCGTGACGGTCTGCCCGACAGGGGCCAGTTACAAACGCGTTGAAGATGGCATTGTGCTGGTGAATGAGACGGATTGCATCGGCTGCGGGCTCTGCGCATGGGCCTGCCCTTACGGCGCGCGCGAAATGGACGCCGCCGAAAAGGTCATGAAGAAATGCACCCTATGCGTCGACCGCATCTATAATGAAAACCTGGCGCCGCAGGACCGCGAACCCGCCTGCGTGCGCACCTGCCCGTCTGGCGCGCGCCATTTCGGCGATCTGGGCGATCCCGACAGCGCTGTCAGCCAGCTTGTGACGACACGCGGCGGGTTTGATCTGATGCCGGAACAAGGCACCGGTCCCGTCAACAAATACCTGCCCCCGCGCGGGCGCGACACATTGCAGATGCCCGATCTGGTCAGCTTGTGCGCGCCTGAACCGCGCGCCCAGCCCAGTGGCCCCGCGCCATCTGGCTTGCTCGGCTGGCTTGACCGCGCGCTGGAGAAGCTCTGACATGCATCCAGCCCCCTCACTGATCCTGTTCACGGTACTCTCGGGCATGGGATTTGGCCTTCTGGTCTGGCTGGGCGTCGGCTTGCGCACGCCCACAGGGCTGGCCGCCTTTATCCTGTTCGGGCTTGGCTATGGGCTGGCCGGGGCCGGATTGATCGCGGCCGCCTTTCATCTGGGCCACCCCGAGCGCGCGCTGAAAGCCTTTTCGCAATGGCGCTCAAGCTGGTTGTCGCGCGAGGCGGTTCTGGCTGCGGCCACGCTGGCCGTCATGGCCCCGCACGCGGCAGCCTCGGTGTTTTGGGACAGGCCATTGGTCCTGTTTGCGTGGGCAGGCGCGGCGCTGGCACTTGCCACGATCTTTGCGACCGCCATGATCTATGCCCAGATCCGTGCCGTGCCGCGCTGGCATCACTGGTCCACCCCGCCAGTGTTCGTTCTGGCCGGTCTTGCAGGCGGCGCGCTGCTGGCCGCGCAACTGACACTGGCGCTATGGCTGATGCTGGCGCTCGGGGGTGCGATGGTCGTGCATTGGCGCCTTGGCGATCAGCGCTTTGCGGCCGCGAAAAGTGATGCGGGCACAGCCACAGGGTTGGGCCGCTTCGGGCGCGTCCGCTTGCTGGAGCCGCCGCATTCCGGCCAGAACTACCTTTTGCGTGAAATGGTGCATGTCGTCGGGCGCAAACATGCGCATAAATTGCGCGTCATCGCCTTGGTGTTGGGCGCGCTGCTGCCTGCGGGGGCACTGATACTGCCTGCGGGCTATACGATGGTTTTTGTGGCACTGATCGCCCACATCATGGGCATTCTGGCCCAACGCTGGCTGTTTTTTGCCGAAGCCGAGCATGTCGTCGGCCTGTATTATGGAAAGCGATGACACAAATCTGGTGGCCTGCTAAGGGACGGGCGTAGTCTGGTCTTTGTAGGAATGTTTTAATGAGTTTGTTAAAATCCCTCGCGGATGCAGTTTTTCCGGGTGCAGGCGGACACGCGGATCTGGCCGCAATCGTGACGCAAAACCCCAAACTGATGCAAGCCATAATGGCCCTGTTGTCCAAAGACAGCCCGATTGGCGGTCTGCCTGGTCTGGTGGCGCGGTTTCAGAATGCGGGCTTGGGCGATACTGTCGCCACATGGCTTGGCTCTGGCCCGAACACCCCAGTTTCGCCGGAAGATATCCAGCACGCACTGGGCGGCAAGGTGGTTGACCAACTGGCCGCACAGGCCAAGATGACCCCGTCCGAGGCCACGGTTGCGCTGTCGCACGCCCTGCCGCTGATAGTTGACAGGCTGTCCCCGAACGGGGCGGCGCAATCGCTGGATTTGGCACAAATCCAGTCCATGCTGGGCGGCTTTCTGGATGGGCAGGCCTGACGCCACCCTCCGCACTGCGGCACAACAGCCTGTTCCCCCTTGCACCGATCCTCTGATACAGGCACAGGATCACAGGCAAAGCGGACCAGCCCCCCATGCGCGACCACGGTGGAAACATAGATCAGGCACAAGCCCGCTTTGGCGGGCTGGACTGGATCGACCTGTCCACGGGCATCAACCGCTGCCCCTACCCCCTGCCCGACCTGCCCGCCCATGTCTGGACGGACCTGCCCACCCGCGCGGCGCAAAATGCGCTGATGCAGGCCGCGCGGCACGCGTACCGAACCGATAGCTCGGGCGTGGCACTGGCAGGCGCGCAGGCGGCGATCCAGATGATCCCGCATCTGCTGCCAGCAGGTCACGCCAAGGTGTTGGCCCCCACCTATAACGAACACGCGGCCTGCCTGCGCGCCGCTGGCTGGCAGGTGACCGAGCTGGAGGAGATCAGCGCATTGGCGGGCGCAGATCTGGCCATCGTCGTGAACCCCAACAACCCCGACGGACGCCACCATGACCCAAAGCGCTTGCGCGCCCTGTCGCAGCAGGTGGGGTGCCTTGTCGTCGATGAAAGCTTTGCCGATGCGGTGCCGGATCTGTCGCTTGCCGCCCATGCTTGCGACAGGTTGATCGTGCTGCGCTCCTTTGGCAAATTCTGGGGGCTGGCCGGGCTGCGTCTGGGTTTTGCCTTTGCAGGGCCGGAACGCGTGGCAGGCTTGGCCGAAATGGCCGGCCCCTGGCCCGTCAGCGGGCCCGCGCTGGAAATGGGGCGCATCGCGCTGACAGATGCCGCATGGCACGACCAGACTTGCAGCCGCCTGCGCGCGGATGTGGCACGGCTTGACGCCTTGGCCCAGCGCGCCGGATGGGCGCTTGTGGGCGGCACGGCGCTGTTTCGCACCTATGCCACGCCAGATGCAGCGCGCGCGCAATCCACCCTTGCGGCAGCCCAAATCTGGAGCCGCATTTTCCCTTATTCCCCCCATTGGTTGCGCCTTGGCCTGCCCGGCGACACAGCCGAATGGGCACGTCTCGAGGCAGCAATTCCGGGCAAGGACTAGCCGGGCCACTGCGAAGTTCTGGCACCAAACGCACTGCCACGCTTATACGGATAAACTTTTTCCGCAGCGCTCACAACATGTTGGCGCGGGCTGCAAGCCCGGGCCGCGCCCGACCCTCCCCCCGGGAGGGCGCTTTGGCGATGTCGCATATCGTTTTCTCCACATTGATGCTTTTGAGCGCCACGCATCGAACCAGCGTTGTCACGCGCCCACCCAGGGTCGGGCGCGGCCCTCTGCTCCAGACCTCTTGCAGCTCCACGACAACAAAGCCTTTCCGGCCACTTGTTAAGAATTAGTCTATCAGCATCCTGCCTTACCCCCGCGTGCAGTGCTTGGCCTGACAGTCCGGCGTGCTATGATCCAAGGCCAACTCCACTACAGCAAGCGCACCCCTCATGCCCGCCAAGTCCCCCCCGCTGATACCCCGCCCCGAGGGGTTATACTGCCCGGATGGCGATTTCTTCGTCGATCCGGTGCGCCCGGTGCCGCGCGCGCTGATCACCCATGGCCATGCCGACCATGCCCGCGCAGGCCACGGGGCTGTCATGGCCACGCGCCAGACGCTGGACATCATGGCGCTGCGCTATGGCGCGGATTTCGCGCAATCCCAGCAGGTGGCCGAAGGGGTCAGCCGGATTGGCGGGGTCGAGGTCAGCTTTCACCCCGCTGGGCATGTGCTCGGCTCGGCGCAGATCTGCATTGCAGGCGCGGGCGGGCGTATTGTGGTGACAGGCGATTACACCCGCACCCCGAATGCCGCCTGCGCCCCGTGGGAACCGGTGGCTTGCGATATTCTCGTGACAGAAGCCACCTTCGCGCTGCCGGTTTTTCGCCACCCCGACCCAAAGGTGGAAATCGCTAAACTGCTCGCCTCGGTTGCGGATTTTCCCGACCGCGCGCATTTGGTCGGCGCATACGCTTTGGGCAAGGCGCAGCGCGTCATCATGCTGCTGCGCGACGCGGGCTATAATGCGCCCATTTATATTCATGGCGCATTGCAGAAACTCTGCGACTATCACATCGCCCAAGGCATCCCCCTTGGCGATCTGCGGCCCGCTACCGTGGCGCGGGGCAAAAAGGGCGATTTCGCAGGCGCGATCATTCTGGCCCCGCCTTCGGCCTTTGCGGCGACATGGGCGCAGCGCTTTCCTGACCCTGTGATCTGTTTCGCCTCTGGCTGGATGATGGTGCGGGCACGGGCGCGCCAGCGCGGGGTAGAATTGCCGCTTGTCATTTCCGACCATGTGGACTGGCCACAATTGACCCAGACCATCACCGAACTTGATCCGGCGGAAACTTGGGTCACACATGGGCGCGAGGAGGCACTCCTGCGCTGGTGCGAGATGCATCAGCGCAAGGCGCGCCCTTTGCGTTTGGTGGGCTATGAGGATGAACCGGAATGATCGGCGGCTTTGCGGATTTGCTGGAACGGTTGGCCTTCACCCCCCGCCGCACGCTGAAACTCGCGCATCTGGCCGGGTATTTCGCCGCCACGCCTGACCCTGACCGTGGGCTGGCACTGGCCGCCCTGACAGGTGATCTGGAGTTGCGCGCAGTCACGCCATCCCTGCTGCGCGCCTTGGTGGCGGAGCGGGTGGATGCAGAGTTGTTCGCCCTGTCCTATGATTTCGTCGGCGATCTGGCTGAAACCATTGCGCTGATCTGGCCCTTAGCGGGCGCAGTGCAGAATGTGCCTTTGCACGCGTTGGTGGATGAATTGCAGCACGCGCCCAAGGCGGAGCTTCCCGCGCTTATCGCCGCGCGGCTGGACGGGCTGAGCCCGTCGCAGCGCTATGCCTATCTGAAGCTTGCAACAGGGGGGTTGCGCGTGGGCGTGTCAGCGCGGTTGGCGCGGCAAGCGGTGGCCGATTACGGCGCGCTGGAGTTGGCAGAGGTCGAGGAAATCTGGCACGGGCTTTCGCCGCCTTATGAAAGCCTTTTTCACTGGGCGGAAAATGGCCCCAAACCCGTCAGCGCCGCCCTTGCCCCTTTCCGACCTGTCATGCTGTCCACCCCCACCGATGCGGAAGCGCTGGCCGTGCTGGACCCCGCCGATTACGTCGCCGAATGGAAATGGGATGGCATCCGCGTGCAGGCCGTATCCGAGGGCGGCACAAAGCGGCTTTATTCGCGCACAGGCGATGATATTTCAGCGGCCTTCCCCGATGTGATTGCCGCGATGGATTTTGACGGCGCACTGGATGGCGAATTGCTGGTGCGGCGGGGCGATCAGGTTGCCCCCTTCAACGACCTGCAAACCCGTCTGGGGCGCAAGCGGGTTAGTGCCGCGATGCTGGCCTCGCACCCTGCGGCGTTGCGCGTTTATGATGTGATGCTCTGGCAGGGGCGTGATCTGCGCGCCTTGCCGTTTGCGCAGCGCCGCAAGGAATTGCAAGCCGCCGTGCAAACTCTTGATCCCGCGCGCATCGACCTGTCTGCGCTGCTGCCATTTGACGATTGGGACACGGTGGCCGCCCTGCGCGCGGCCCCGCCTGAACTGGTCATTGAGGGGGTGATGATAAAACACCGCGACAGCCCCTATCTGGCAGGCCGGATCAAGGGGCATTGGTTCAAATGGAAGCGCGACCCGATGCTGGTGGATGCTGTGCTGCTGTATGCGCAGCGCGGGCATGGCAAACGTTCGGGCTATTATTCGGATTTCACCTTCGGGCTGTGGGATGGGGATACGCTGGTGCCTGTGGGAAAGGCCTATTTCGGGTTCACCGATGCCGAATTGAAGGCGCTGGACCGTTTTGTGCGCGACAATACTGTAGATCGGTTCGGCCCTGTGCGCGCGGTGAAGCCGGAAAAGGTGGTTGAGGTGGCGTTTGAGGGGCTGAACCGTTCGCCCCGCCACAAATCCGGCGTGGCAATGCGGTTCCCTCGCATCTCGCGTATCCGCGATGACAAGCCCGCGTCAGAGGCCGACCATCTGGAGGCGCTGCTGCGCATGTTGCCGCCGGAACACGGTTAGGGCGCTTGATTTGGCGCGCTTTGCGCACCGTGGAGCGAAGCACCAAGCGCGGACTCAAGGCGCAAAGCGCCGCCGCGCATCGCCCTAGAACCGCGCCTCGAGCCTAATACCGGGCATCGAG
>Ga0207421_10000545_pt1 | contig 48585 bp, 52 predicted proteins | sample SodLakKL_010_SED_4_FD_187542 | JGI IMG/M metagenome (GOLD analysis project Ga0207421, IMG submission 187542) | Alkaline sediment microbial communities from Lake Tanatar, Kulunda Steppe, Russia - 8KL_010_SED (SPAdes) (version 2) | ecosystem: Environmental > Aquatic > Non-marine Saline and...
CTCATCCGTTATTATAATATTATGTTCATCGTATGCCTTAGCAGAGAACTCAACCATATCACCATCAGTTATATCCCGATCTTCATCGGGATCTATCTTGACATGGTATACTTCTACTTCCAATAAGGCCTCATCCCAGGTTCCGTATGGTCCAGATACCTTCACCCTCGTAGCTCCGATCAGTGGTTCTTGGTCTCCTTCTGTTTTAAAGTAACACCTTTCTCCTTCTTCGAGTACGTCTCCGCATCCATCGTCCGGAGATGCCTTGTTGTGAGATCCATCTACGAAAAAATCGAACTCCTCGACTGGTAGATCCGTCCTGCCTATGTTCATGAGCTCGACTCTGTTTTCATCTTCGTAGAGGGCACTTATTGTAACTGCAGACTGTGCCTCCATGAGGCTTTCGTCCACTTTTTCTTCCCCCGTCCTACCTATATCTTCCGTTCTCTCTGTCACGATCACGAAGACTGCTGCTACAACTGTGACTATTATAAAGACAATTAGTATCGCCGCCAAAACAAGAACCTGACCTTTTTTCATTTAGTAACACTATACCCTTTGCAGTTTATATATCTTTATACACTGTGCCCTATGCTGGCTTTAAACTGAGCAGGTATGGATTTCCTCGACTATCCACTGGCATTCCCAGTTCAGCAGTTCGCAGTAGTCGTCTCCCACGGATATGTCCTCTAGTAGGGTGTTGTCCTGTGGTTCTATCATCGTACCACCCTCCGTGGTCTCGACCTTCAGGAGCATGTGTCCTATATCCCTTTCTTCGAAGTACAGTAGAACCGGACAAGAAAAGACGCCCCTTTCTCTCAGTTCATCAAGCAGGTCGAAGCTGAACTGTATACAGTCGTAATTGTCGGTCCAGTCGTTTTCGTGTATTCCTATATCCTCTGCCATGGATACGAGGCTATCGGGCTCGGGTGTATAGAAAGTAGATGAGTTCTCAAGCTTTTCCTCCAGTTCTTCCTCCCTGGTCCTCATGTGGTCCAGGTCGTCCAGAGTCCCGTGGTACTCCCTGTCGAGTTCTTCGTAGTCTTCCCTTATCTCTTCCCTGTCACTCCTTATCTCAGCTAGTTCATCCTGATTCCTGTCGACCTCGTTCTGTAAATTTATTGTCCTTACGAAGAGTACAGAAATGACGATGATCAGTACAATGACTACGAGAAAGGATGTGTTTCGCTTGCTTCTGCTTCTTTTTGAGTATCCGTACTTGGCCATATTACCGGTGTTTTACAATTCCGGGACTATGTTTATTAAATTTTGCGAAAGTATGTATAGATTAACTTTTAAATTTCGGAATAAAAGAATCATACAAACTTATTACCCAATCAACAAAATATAACAGGAGGTGGGAAATATGCCAGTATCTGGAGCTCCATATAAACGAGGTTACACACAGACCAAATCGAAAGGTTCGAGACAGAACGTACGCTGTAGTTTCTGTGGTAGAAAGGTACCACGTTTTAAGTCTTTCAAGGTCAAGACAGGGATGAGAATAACGGATCCTGAAGTGAGAAAACAGGTAGATAGCAAGGACATGCACCTTCCCGAGAAGACCCAATGGGCTTGCCCAAAGTGTGCTCGTTTCCGTGGAATTGTACAGCCACGTAAGGGACAAGGGTGATTTCAATAGGTCTGAAAAAGAAGTTTTTCGATCTAGGAAGAAAGCTGAAGCCCAGGCGTGGTGCGCTAAGAGAGAAGCTGAAGGATAGGAAGAAAGGTCCGAAGGAGCTTGAGAAGAGTCTGGGAAACTTCTATGTCAGTGAACCGAAGCATCTTCTTGTTCTTCCCGAGGCCGAGGATGCCGAGGACCTGGATGTACAGTATCCCTTACTTCAGCCATTTGCATATGCATCTGTTAGGTGGAGCGATGTTGAAAGTGAGCTGATATACAGGGTCATGGAGCCGAAGCTAAACGAAGAAGAGGAGAAGGTCTACGAGGAGGTTACCGATGCTCTTATAGAGTTGGTCGATGTCAAGCTCTCTACGGTTAAGACGGAAGAAGAGGCAATGGACTATCTGGAGGATAAGATAAAGAAGATACTCGAGGAGCTGGATATACACCTGTCAAAGTCCGAGTTCACAAAGGTAATGTACTACATATACAGGAACTTCATAGGACTGAACAGAATAGAGCCTCTGATGCATGATCCCTATATAGAGGACATAGGATGCGATGGCACAGGGACACCACTGTATATAATACACAAGAAGTTCGGTTCTCTCAAGACCAATATAGTCTTCGAGGAGGAGAGCGAGCTCAAGGAGTTCATTGTTAAACTCGCGGAGAGGTGTGGTAGGTACGTTTCATACGCCGAGCCCCTTCTCGATGGTAGCCTTCCCGACGGTTCCAGGGTCCAGGCAACCTATTCTGAGGACGTTTCGACCAAGGGACCGAACTTTTCAGTAAGAAAGTTCACCGAGGAACCGTTTTCACCGACGGAGATGATAGACCTCGGAACTGCCAATCCGGAACTACTGGCATACCTCTGGTTATGTATAGAGAACGGAGTTTCGGTTCTCATATGTGGAGGTGTGGCTTCGGGTAAAACTTCATTTCTCAATGCAGTCTCACTCTTCATACCGGAGCAAGATAAGATAGTTTCCATAGAGGACACACGGGAGCTTAATCTTCCACATGAAAACTGGATACCTTCCCAGGTTCGAACAGGGTTTGGAATGTCCACAAGGGACGAAAAGAGCTACGGTGAGGTCGATATGTACGACCTTCTCAGGGCTTCTTTCAGACAGAATCCGGACTATGTTATAGTAGGTGAGGTACGTGGTGAAGAGGCCTACGTTATGTTTCAGGGTATGTCCAGTGGACATCCTGCAATATCAACTATGCATGCAGGCGGTGTCGATACGGTCATAAAGAGGCTACAGTCACCGCCTATAGAACTTCCACCGAGTCTCGTGGAGACACTGGACCTGGTTGTGAATATGATACATGCCAAGGGTGTCAGTGAGTCAGCAAGGAGGGTAAAAAACCTGGTGGAGGTAACCAACGTAGAGAAGGAGACGGGAGAGGCCAATACAAACGAAATATTCTCGTGGCTTCCTGGAGAGGATAGGTTTGTGTTTCGTGAAAACTCCGACTATGTCTTGACAAAGATAGCCAGGGACAAAGGTCTTGATGTAGATGATGTTAAGAATGAGGTAGAAACAAGAAAAGCACTTCTTGAGTGGCTCAAAGATAACAGTGTCATGGACTGGAAGGACGTTTCCCGTATTATATCTGAATATCTCAGAAATCCCAAGAAGACACTGGAAAAGAGGGATATAGACAAGAAAGTTTACATAAGTCCGTCGTCATCTTTGGATACTGAATCTTCGGTCGCCGATAGATTGGACGGATCGAAGGAGAATAAAAAGACCGAATCCTCAGTTTCAGGCACCGAAGAGGACGGATGACATTATCTTTATAAACTGTAAATGTAAATGTTTTTTATGGTAGTCATGAAAAAAGGTATTTCACCGCTTATTGCTGCCGTGATACTCATAGCCTTTGTAGTTGCAGTAGCTAGTGTGGTGGCTACTTTCTTCACTGATATAGCAGTAGACTGGGGCGAGGATATCGAAGGAGCTGCACCTGTTCAGTGTGGTATGATGAGGATGGAGATAACCGATTTCAGTGCAGAGATTAACGGAGATAATAACGCTACCCTTTCCTTCCGGAGTATAGGATCCCACATGAACGGAGTAACGATAAATATCTACAGCGACGCCGTCTACGCAGGTTCCCTTGAGTGGGACCCCGATGAAGAAGAAAGTCCGGAGCCATTTGACGATGGGCCCATAGAAGAGGGAATGACCGTTACAGTGGATCTCACAGAACATGTGATCGACTCCGAGGATGTTGAAAATATCCAGGACGACGATGTGATCGAGATAGTTTCCCTTGACTGTACTGGTGTAATGACGGAGCACACAGTTCACGAAGACGATATCACACAGTAAGGCAGCTTTTACAGGTTGATCTAAATGAAAGATAAGGGTTTATCTCCACTTATTGCTATGGTTGTGCTTGTAGCCCTGGTAATGAGCCTGGCAGTAGTCATAAGTGGATTTCTCGGCGACTTTGTAGGCGAAAGAGAGCATAAGGCGAGAGAGGACGCCGAGCGTACGCTCGACTGCACTGAGATGAGTATGGAGATACGTGAGGATTCTATAAACATGAACGACGATCTGACATTTCTTCTTACGAGTAGGAACAGCTTTCCGGTTAGGGGACTGAGGATCATTACATACGACGACGATGGATCCGTAGAGAATGACATGAACCCAGAACCAGATGTCATCGAGGCCTTGACCACCAAGGAAATTCTAGTCAACGAGACAGTCGATGATCCGAGCATGATACAGGTCCGTAACAAGTACTGTCCCAACTTTGAGGTCACGGTTGAAAAGGACTGGCGCGACGAGTGGGTTGTAGGCGGATATTAGCTGGTATGATTAGATTCTTTTTATTTCTATGTTGAACCCGTCTTCGTAGCCCAGATTTCTCACCAGTAGGTTGTGTGTACCTCTGGTTAGTTCAAGTGGTTCCGTTATGTTTGTATTTTTCGTTGATATTTTTATTTTGACCTCTTTAACTTCACCGACATTTCCTCTTCTCGATATTTCTTCTATTTCGGATTCTTCCAGTGCGTGGTTGTAAATACGGACATCGCTCATCAGACCGTCGAACGGGTAGTAGTCAAGGTCACGTATTGATTCTGGGACCCAGCCTACTGTCCTGTTTCCTGTGTCCATCTCCGGTGCCTCACTGGCACTTTTTGTAGCATCCTTTTCACCGTCTATGAATATAGCCAGTTCTTCCCTTGACAGGTCCAGCTTCATGGCTATGTGTGTCCACTTGTTTGGATCTACAGTTGACTCGGAAACTATCTCTACTACAGAGGATCCTATACCAATATCACCGCTCTTTTCGTATCCACCCGAGACATATAAATCACCTTCTTCCGAAGTTAACATCAGACCGTAGTTTGATTCTGAAGATACTATGGCCTGGTAGCCATCAAAATCATCTACCCCTGGCTTCACAAAAGCTGATACTGTGAACTCCTCCTGGTGGAGTGACTCGTCGCTCCCGACGTTTATGTGGCTACCTTCACCACAGAATGAAACCACGTTTCCGTATATGTCCTCGGTCCATTCCGTATCGTTTACGAATAGTCCGTGGTTTTCGTACCGGCTGCAGTCTGCTGTGGTGTTACCACTACCTTCTCTGAACCTCAGATCAAGAACCCTTCCATCACCGAATGTCCTTGTCAATATGCCGTTATCATTTCGGCACAGTGCAGATGGAAGGAACTGTGTATCCATTTCATATTCAAAGTTAACTGTGTTGTCCTCTTCGTTTATGGAGTATTTACCGTCCGTCACGCCCAGGGTTATCGTTCTTGAAACACCTTCATCGCCCAGGCGAACGGTTTCAATTGTACTTTCGATGAGATCTAGATTTCCACGGGCCTCGTCAAAAACCATGTTCTCCCTGCTTCTTTCGAGTGCAGGCATGCCTATGTTCAGTACTATCCCGACACCTACCATTGATATAACTAGGACAAAAACTGCTGATAGTATGGGGTTTATGCCCTTTTTCTTTTTTAACATTTTACCATTGTCTCGCCGGATACTGTTGGTTCTAACAGGAAAGTTCGTCCTCGTCTAAAATCCTCCTTGTTGCAGCTGGACATGTTTCAGAGAAAAATCTGCCTTCCTCTGCTCCACCGTGTTCAAATGATTCATTCACAAACCTTCTGGATCCATCCGGAGGCAGTATTTCTTCGCTTCCGTGGAAGGTGTATGTGTGGTAGCTTCCTCCGTGTAGGACCTGAAGACGGAAGTCCGTGAGTTCCTGGAAACCTGTGTTCATGACCTCCAGCTCTATTCCGTCTGTGCAGTTGACCTTCTTTACGGATATTCCAGCTCTCGTGCAGTCTGCCTTTTCCAATGACTTATCTGTAGCCGTTTCTGTCTGTTCTTCTGCGAAGTCGAGTATGACAGGACCTACCATTGCGGTTACGGCTACGACTATGCCTACCAGTAGGAGTGCACCTAGAAGAGGAGATAATCCCTTGCTCATACTGTATCTTAATTTTCGCTTATATTAAATTGTTTCGAACTGATCTACTGTATCTGTTTCGACCATGCTGTGTTTTCCCTTGTGAGTTCTGTAGTGCCTAAATCAAGCTCTATGCGATAAAAGACCGAGCTGTGGTTTCCACCCTCACCCAACGGACCGCCGTACGTTCTGGTGTAATCGATATCCTTCTCCGGGTCTGAGTATGATAACTCTACAGTGTAATCATCTTCGACACCATCAATTTCTACAAGGCAACTGTCGCCGTGTCCCAGGTTAGAATCACATACACTGCCGTTTATTTCAACATCCGTCATTGTTCTCCCCATCAGGTTAATTACTCCGGACTTTAACATGGTTTCGTTGTGATGTACTGTTAGGGACAAGATGTAGTTCATCTCTCTACCGCGGGATCTTCCTCTTGTGAACTCCAAGAACTCCGTAGTTCTTTCTGCTATGTTTTGGTAGCTGGCCTCCGAAGAGGCAGCAGTTTGGTAGGTTTCCATAATCCCTCTGTCGATGCTTGTAAGAATCCTTGTTCCTTCTATACCTGTCGTGAGTGTTCTCCGCTGGAGGGCTGTTTCAAAGTCCGCTGTTATACTTATTATCGAGATTCCAAGGGCCAGTATTACCCCGATTATTACTATTACCTGTCCCTTGGACCCGAGTTTTATTTGTTCATTCATTTATTCCACCCGTATGCTACGATCTCAGAAGGTCCTTCAGATGAAGCGACGAAGTATCCTGAGCTTGCTACGGGTCTGTCTTCGGGTATACCATCTCTTTCATCGCATCCGTTGTCACAGATTATCAACCTATAACCCATTCCTCCTGGAACACAGTCTCCGAACTCATCTTCCAGTGGACCAGCCTCCTCAACACCGTCCAGCTTTGAATGTATTTCCAGGTACCACAGGCAGTCCTCGAGTCTCCTGTTGATCTCATCTTCCTGGAAGGACGGTAGATCAACTGGATCAGAGTAGAAAAATGCCACGGCTATAAGAACAACCATGGCTGCTATGAAGGCCTCCATGGTGAAAAGACCTCCCTTTTCGTTCTTGTGGATTACCACACCGCAACCCTCGGTTCGATTTTTTCTATGCTACCGTTTTTGTCCTGTACAAGTGTACTCCTGGAATAGATCTCAACGTCCGTGTTCGGAGGTATAGGCTCTCCCTGGGAAAACTCCACCAGTCCGGTTTCGAAGGATATGTTAAAACCTCCATCGAAACTGTACTTTTCTCTCAGATCTTCGATGAACATATCCTCAACCATCTGCGCCTTGTACCTTAGAACGGAATCCCTTTCCACCTCCGAAAATATTGTTATGTTAGCAGGCACGTCCTCGGGGTCTCCGATTCCTTCATCGTATTCTACACTGGTCGTGTTGTCCTGTGAGTAGTACACTTCTATGTTTTTACTTTCTCCTTCATCGATACTCAGTTCAAATACGAGGTCGAACTTCTCAAGAAAGCCGTTGTCCTCAACCTCGTTTTCTATGTTGTGCTGTAGTGCGCTCCCTTCCTCGTAAACTACAACTGATTCGGTCCATGCATGGGGGACTCCATCTGTTTCTCCTGGTTCGATGGTTACTGAGAGAACATGGTCACCGCTCACGGCTTCGTCAGGTTCTATGTGTATCGGGACCTTCCATATATTTCCACCTGTACTCGGTCTCGTGGTCCTGCCCTTCCAGTGCCAGTTTGAAGGTACTCCCTCCTGGGAGAATACAGTGTCCCATAGTCCTATAGCCTGGGTTCTGAGTTCTGCGCTATCTATGGCCTGACGAGGGGCCGAGTAGTAGCCAGAGACGTGTGACAGTGTAAAGGCGAATACTACAATCACTAAACCGACTGCAACAGCAAAGTCTATCTGGTTTATGCCTTTATGGACCATACGCATAGTTGTGATACCTCATAATAAATAATTTTCAAGGTTATAGTCCGGTCATCTTAACTCTGTCGATCGGTTCCCCTTCTTCGACTTCTCTTATATATTCCAGTCTTATCCTTTCCGGGTTGTGGGCATTTCCTTCTAGCTCCAGTTCGATGTTGTAGATGTGGTGCACATGTGTATTTTGCGGAAATCCGGATATTTCGACTATTACACCTGCAGTGGGTCTCCTTGAACCAACTATATCGATATCATGATGTGGCTCAAGGTCGACGTCTATCCAGTGTTCTGCGGAGGAGTTTAGTCTTATATTGTAACTCCTTCCTGCTATGTTGTCCGGTACCTTTATCTCGGTGGATGCGAGGATCATGGACTCTTCTTCCTGGTACATCTTCTCCGAGCCCCTGTATTCGGAGTACATGTCCATTATTCCCTTTCCTATATCTTCTGATATCGAAACTGCCTCTGCCCTTTGGGACTCTACGGTGATATCTATGTAGTAATCGTGCACGGAGGTTGCTATGAGCGCTAGGATGAGAAAGGCTATTGCCAGTGCTATTACATGGGAAAAGTAGTCCGACATGCCCTTTTTCTGATCAAACATCTTATCTTTACCTGTTAATGGATCACTATATCCCTTTCGACGTAGCTTTCTTCTCCTTCTGTGCTGACCCTGAGTGTATGTACCTTGCCTCTTTCTATATCTTCGGCCTCCTTGAAGGTGGCGTTGAAGCTACCTTCTTGGTTGGCCTTTGTTTCTCTGACCCAGTCCTCCATCCCTTCACGGACGACCCTGACTTCAATATCCACGTTACCCTCCAGGTCAGCCGTAGTCCAGTCCATGATACTTCCTTTTACATAGAGTCCCTGGACAAGCATAAAGGTTAGATTTTTGCCGTAACCTGTTCCGTGTCCATCCGCAACAGCCCTGAATATGTATTCGGTGTAGTTTTTGAGGTCCGTGATCTCTTCATCGAACTCCCCTGGACCTTCGAGTGTGTGTGTTGTGGTTTCAGTCCATTCATTCTCCCCCGTTTCCATATACTGGAAGTAGACGTGAATCTCCTCTACATCTCCTGTACTGATCAGTTCGCCATGGAGGCGTATGGTGTTATCGTCTACCGTCTCTGCAGCTTCAGTGCGAACGGTCGGCTTTTCCCGGAACCACGCTACTATACTTTTCTTATCGTCCATGGTTACTGATATTTCACTATCTTCACCAACCTTGTCACCAGACCATTCCTCGAATATCCAGCTGCTTTCTGCAAATGCCTCTAAATTCACATCTTCACCGTATCCGACTTCGAAGGTTTGTTCGTCTGATACAGTATCTTCCACGGGATCACCTACTTCAACCAGTCCCTGTCCCTCTATGGCTACAGTCAAACTGGGATTAAAGTTTGCGGTTAGTGTCATGTTGCTGTCCAGAAGGAAGGTGATTTCATCTTGTTCACTTTCTTTATCACCGGACCAACTATCGAAAAACCATCCGTCCTCTGGCGTCCCGTTCAGCTCAACAACATCTCCAAGAAGATAGTGGGTGCCTTCACCTAGGGGCGAAACGTAACCTCCTTCCGTGGGTTCAACGTTTATGATCAGCTCCTGTTTCTCCGGATATGGGTAGGTTTCCTCCCTCTGCCACTGTAAGTAGGGATAAGTTTCTTCTTCGTTGATGCCCCATTTTTGTTCAAAGTCCCATGGAAATGTTTCCTCTAGGGTCATATTGTATGTGTACTCTCCATGTCCCCCATCATCACTTCCATATCCCACACCTTCTTCTTGGCCCGTAGTTATAATATCCCAGTAGGCGTCGGTGATCGTCCCGTCGTTTTCCCCTACAAGCCCACCTGTCATGTTTTCACCGTCCACCGATCCTACTGCGTATACGTTTTCTAAAGGTCCTTCTAAGTATCCTACAAATCCACCGACTCTTTCTCCTCCTGAAACATCTGCAGTTGTGTATGAGTTTTCTGCAGAAGATCCAAGTTTCATGGATCCCACAACCCCACCTATCTTGTTGTTACCTGTTACAACACCTATAGCATATGATTTATCTATTCTAGTCATCTGATCCGAATAACCCACAAGCCCACCTATATGATTGTCCGTTCCTTCAACATCTACGTATGATGACGATCTGTTTACTGTTCCTTTTAGCGTTCCTGTGATTCCACCTGCCCTGTTTTCGCCGCTTACTTCTCCATGGACGTGTACATCTGAAAGTTGTCCAGAAGAGACTCCTGCAGCTATACCGACCTCATGTTCTCCTATCACGTTTGCGTTTGATATGCTGATGTTTTTTATAGAACCACCTGATCTTCCAAAAAGTCCAACTTTGTTTCCACCGGACCTATTGATTTGTAGATCCATTATCTCGTGTCCCTGTCCGTCGAAGCTACCGAGAAAGTCGTTTTGGTTATCGTAACCGCCTATTGGTTTCCATGTATCTCCGAAGGCCTCTTTTTCAGTAGCCTGAAGATAGTATAGTCTGAGGTTACCATCTGAAGCGGCTTCTTGGTTTCCGTACCACCTCAGGTATCTGAACTCTCCAGTCCACTTTCCTTCTGAAACCTCACCCGAAGTTACATCTATATCATTCCATTCGACTCCGTCGGTGCTGACCTGTATTCTTGAGATAAAGGCACCATCATGTGTTGTTTCGTGCAAGAATTCTAACTCTCTTTCTTCCACTTCCTCCATATCCCACTTCATATATGTTCCCTGTCCTTCATCTTTCACAATAGCTGCGTATTGGTCCTGGTCCTCGTAAATGTACTGCTCTCCGGTAACGTGTCCGGGGTCATATATCACAAGGCTGCTTTGTGGTGATGTGATGTACTCCATTGTGTATTCCTCGTATCCGTCGGTTTCGTTGTTCAAATCTTCCTCCAGATAGTAGTCGCCTTCCATATACTCTCTGACTGCATCCAGGTCGTACCAGTCATATATGTACTGGAACACGGTTTCAAAACTTTCCCAGTCTCCTTCACCAACTCCATCACCATCGGCCACGGCCCTGAAGTCATACTCGGTCCCGGGTTCAAGATCATCTACACCGTGTTCAAATATCCCAGTTTCCACCATTGTCTCGGGATCAGTTTCCGTACCGTTGTATTCGAAGTAAACATCAACCTCGTCCGCAGTACCCATATCTACAAGTTCACCAACCAAGGTAGCTTCGGTCTGTCCAATGCCAGTGGCCTCTACTGTATCCACCACCGGCTCCTCCTCCGGAACTTCCACTTCCATGGTTTCGGATCCTGAACAGTCTCCAGAGCAGCTAGCTTCTAATATGTAGGTTCCGGGTGTGTCAAATGATCCTTCGCAGGTCAACGTTTCGTCCTCATCTGTTGATACCTCTTCGCTGCAGCTTATCGAAGTATCGTTGGACTCGATACCAAGTGTTGCATCTGCCTCCGTTTCGCCACTGTATGTCCACTGTCCGGTCCACTGCCCATCTTCGTTTACGTAAAGGATCTCGTCGCCTGATATGCTGTCCGTTTCAAGTTCACCCTGTTCGAGGAAAAAGGCAGTGTAGCTCTGGCTTTCTATAACATTGGTTTCCTGTCTACTTGGATTAGAATAACCGTCGGACCACTCATGGAACTCGTATCCTCCGTCAGGTACTGCAGTTACCTCATCACCGTCTTCGCCGTGCTTGATCGTCTGTTCTGTTTCCCCATCTATATGGCCTCCAGTATCGGCCTCGTACTCGAGAGTGTACTCCTCGAGCTTCCAGACCGCGTATAGTGTTTCGTCCGAAGTCACTTCAAACTCACAGACCGGGTCTGTGCTACCGTCACACGGGTCCGTGTTCCAGTAGTCGAATGTAGAATGGTCGTGTGGCTCGGCTTCGACTGTGGCGGTCTCCCCGTCTACGTAGTTCCTCGACGTGGGAAGTGTTTCATAGTCACCGTCTTCAAATCTTACCTCCCCGCTTGCATAATCATCAGAGTGCATCGATCTTCTAACCTCGACGGCGTACTCTTCAAGCTCTGCCTCGATACATTCCTCATTGTCCGGATCCCATACATATCCGTGTGCACATTCGTAGTCGCATGTATCATATGCCGTACACTCAAGATCATTGTAGTGACAGAAATAACCTTCACCATCTTGGGGTTTTTCACAGCTACAGTATCCGCTTCCACCACCCGAACAGTCGTCTCCCACAAGCTCGGCTTTTTCATCATCCGGATCCGGACAGCTTGTTCCACAGTCCGAGAAATCTTCGTCACATGTTCCACCCGAATCGAAGTCACAGTCCTCGGCGTCACATGAAGCTGTGCCTTCGGCTTCACAGTCTAGGGAAAACTCCTGTGTATATATTCTGACACATTCGTCTCCGTCCCACTCATATCCCTCTATACATTCGTAGTAACACTGACCGCTTACGGATTCACATTCTGAACCCAGTGTGTGAAGACAGTCACCCGAATAGTCAGGACACTCACAGCTGCCTGACCATGACTCGTCAGTGCAGTCGTCTCCTACGATTTCGGCATTTGCTATTGAAGGACAGTCCGAACAACTACCCGAAACCCTTTTACAATCACCGTCTTTACCACAGGGCCAATCGCTGCCTTCGACAAAGTCACATGAAAAAAGACTCGAAAGCCCACAGTCCTCTGAGAAGTCGTAGTCTCCACTGTAATGGATACCGTACTCCTCTTCTTCGTTGCCCGTGGTTACATAGTTGGTTGTGCCATAATCTCCCAGTTCCTCTAATCCAAAGTTTTCTGCACCACATCCACTTCCTGGATCAACGGCAAGAGTTGTATCAAGAGTTCCACCAGGTTCTGTGTATCCTCCCGATTCCACCGAATTTTCGTAGGAGTCGAGATCTGAACTGCCGTTGATTTCCATGGAAGCGTGCTCGTGCAAATCAGGAGAGCTTAGGGGAAGAAACAAGATTAGGGCCGACAGGATTATTGCTGTCAGAAATACGGACATCTTCACAAGCGGAGACATTTCAGGAAAGTTCAATTCTACCACAAACCTGTGGTTTAACTTGTCTTCTCACTGCTTTTATAGTTTGTCTTTCCGGTGATAAGTACGTTCAGTTGTGTTGTAAGTGATAGCAAGAAAAATGACTATTCTACACAAAAACTAATCTAACATAGGAAGTTTCCTTCGTTGTCAACTCCTATGCATCTATCTATCGGCTGAACGTCCGGACACTGCTGGGGCTGTACATGAACCTCGAGTCTCTCTATGCTCTCTTCGTCGATGCTGTCTTCGGTCTCGGCTTCCAGCCTTGCAAAGCTACCTGAATCTATGAAAACTTCATCGTCGTTGTCACGGTAATATACATCGTCGAATATAACAGGACCGTCGTCATCGTATACAACAAACCTTATATCACTGAGTTCTTCCGGTGCTCTGTTCCATAGTATTACATTGTCTATCTTACCGTCGTCGTCGTTGTAGGATGCCCTTTCTATATTTAACCTTATCCTGGGACAGTCGATCGCCATCCTTCCTTCTTCTCCTGCCTCTCCCAGCTGTTCCTCCCCGAAGGTCTGTGCCCAAGTTGCAAGTATTGCAGCTATCGTCATCGTGAATGCTATAAGAAGTACGGCCGCAATCAACGGTGATATACCTTTCTTCATTCTTGAGAACAGTTTTGGCATGCCTATCTAAACTAAGCTTTCGTGTTCCTTTTTATATATTTTGCCCTCTGCAGTCAGATAAATACAAAGAATGCGGTGTAACCTATAACTATAAGCACCAGAACATGCTGAAGTCCTGCTATAACAGAACCTGCAGACATCTTTCCTATAGCGAGGCCTGAAAAAAGTCCCTGTATCAACACAAGGTTCTGGAACATATCCTCGTATATCACTGCCAGTTCATCCATATGAAGCCCTGCACCAGTATCGAATGCTATGTCTGCTCCAGCATCCATCGCGAGGCTTGGTATAAGGAATCTCTGTAATCCTATCATCACACCCAGGAATATGAAGTATATGGTGTAACCGGTTATCATCTGTGAGTACACATGGCTTTTCCTCTCCTTCTTTATCTTTTCCATGTCTGTTACAGACTCTGCAACAATCTTTAGCACGTCGGAGACATTCCCACCAGAGCGGTGTGTTTCTATTATCGTTGTTATGGTTCTTCTCATCGAGGCACTCTTTGTACGTTTCGCAAACCTTTCGAGTACCTCGTCGAATGGGACCCCCCAGTCCATCTGTGATGCCATCTTCTTTACATGCGGATCAAGGGCCCCGTAGTCTCCTTTGGCAGCTTCCTTTATCGCCTTTGGAAGTGTCATCCCCGCCTTAGTTCCCTCCGTAACATCCCTGAGAAAGTCCGGGAACCTTCTCTCTATCTCCTTCTTGTCTTCGTATTCCCTGTACTTTATCAGCATAGTCGGGCCTATGGCGACAATGGCACCGAGTATGTTTACAACAGGAAAGTATGGTTCCATGAGAGGTATATCGACAAGCACCACAAAGTTGACTGCAAGTATGATTATACCCGTAACTATAGACCCAAGAACTGCTGCCTCTCTTTCCTTGGTCTTTGTTACCCAGTTTGTTAGCTCCTTTAGACTTATGTCGGTGTTAATGTCAGTTCACCTCGGGTTGTGTGAAATGTATGAATGCTATAAAGGCTGTATTCATGATAGGAATTGCTACATATATACCAAGTGCCATCGCATCCTGTATGTCCATTCCCATGACCTCACCTCCTACCATACTCATTATGGTCAGCACAGCCACAATAAACAACGGGGCTGCTATAAGCACTGCAGTGTAGAAGTCAGCGTATGTTGACAGTGTGTCGAGGTACCTCTTTCTCTTCTGCTTGTAGTCAAACATGGCCTGGTCCGACTGGACATCCAGGAACTCTACGAGGTTACCGCCCGTTTCTTCAACCGAAACAAGGCTACTGAGAAACTCCTGTAGTTCGTTTGAGGGCGTCCTCTCTGCAGCCTGTTTGAGTGCCGTCGATATGTCGTGCCCAAACACATCAACGTCCCTTACTATCTTCTGTGCCTCCCTCGAGACCTCCCCGTACTCCTCGAACTCTGCCAGTAGCTTGAATATTACGTACGGCGGTACCTTGGAGCTTGCAATTGCTGACATGTGGTTTATGGCAAAGGGTAGATTGTTCTTTATGCTTCTTGCCCGGGATTTGGCCTTCTGTGCTGGATAGCAGTACATGGCTACAAATGTCAGGGAGGAGGCTAGAAGACCCACTCCGAAGCTACCTATCAGTGACTGGGTCAGTGTATCCTGTATGAGTAAAAAATAGACAGCCAAGGATAAGGAAAAGCTGGATATTAAAACAACAAGCGACGTCAGAAGCATCATGCTTGTGTAGGTTCTGTAGAGTATCCCGAGATCACTTTTCTGAAGACCGGTTTTCAGGCCATCAAGTTCTCCCTCCAGTTTTTCAGCGAGACCGCCGAACATCTTTGTAGAAGTTTTTCTGTAAATTCCCATGTTGTACCGTTGAAACCTTGGTATTCTAGTTTAAAATTGTTTGTCCTTTGGTCGTGTGACGTTGGATAAAAGATATTTTAAACCAACCCGACAATGTTATAGTGTATGTCCTATAGCGATGCGGTAAAGAACAAGATGGAGGATTCGGGCGCAGAACCCGGAGACAGAGTAGAGATAACTACGAAGGACAGGAAACATGTTGGAGTTCTCATGCCTGCATCAGGCGGTTCTGAGGACGTAGTTGTGCTTAAACTCGATGGAGGTTACAATATAGGTATAGATATAAACGGTATCGTCGGTGTAAAGAGGCTTCCGTGGAAGGAAGAAGAGCTCCAGGACGGCGCAGTAGAGGGTGTTCCTGGAACAGAAGTCGAGGGGATGCCCGAGGTTTCTGTACTGATGGCAGGTGGTACTATAGCCTCAAGGGTTGACTACAGAACCGGTGCAGTGAAGGCATCGGTGGGTGAAGAGGAGCTTATTGGATCCAATCCGGAGCTGGCGGAGGTTGCTTCCCTTGAGACCAGAGTGATTATGAATACACTTTCTGAGAACATGTCTTCATCAGACTGGGTTAAGATAGCCGGCGAGGTGAAGAAGGAGATCGATAAAGGGAAGGACGGTGTTGTGGTGGCCCACGGTACCGATACGATGGGCTACAGTTCTGCCGCACTGAGTTTCATGTTAGAGGATCTGTCGGTTCCTGTCGTTCTTGTAGGATCTCAGAGAAGCTCGGATCGTGGTAGCAGTGACTCGAACCAGAATCTCGTCTGTGCAGTGAGAGCTGCGACTTCGGACATAGCCGAGGTTATGGTATGCATGCATGGAACCACCTCTGATAATTTTTGTTACCTGCACTCCGGTACGAAGGTAAGGAAGATGCATACCTCGAGGAGGGACGCCTTTCGGACTGTAAACGGAAGGCCCTATGCTAAGGTGGACTGGGAAACACGGGAGTTGGAGACGGTAAGAGAAGACTACAGGAGAAAGGACGAGGACCGCGAAACAAAGTTAAGGGATGGGTTCTGTAAGGACGTGGCCCTGGTAAAAGTTTATCCTGGTATGGACCACAGTGCTCTGGAATCACATCTGGAGGGAACCAAGGGCGTTGTTATTGAAGGCACGGGTTTGGGACATGTTCCGATAAAGAACGAGGAAATAAGGAATGTACTGGAGGAATATATAGACAGAGACAACATAGTCTTTATGACCTCACAGTGTCTGTACGGAAGGGTGAATATGAACGTGTACGAAACGGGCGTCGACCTCGTTGATATAGGCGTCATCGGAAACCTGCACGACATGTTGCCCGAAACGGCCTACGTGAAGCTTGGTTGGCTTCTTGGTAACTACGATAAGGAAGAGGCCAGGGAGCTCATGTTGGAGAATATGAGAGGCGAGATTTCCGAAAGAACCGAACACAAGGATCTGGTGAAGTGGGAAGATGAGTTTTGAACATAGGGCGATGGAATTGGGTTCAGATAAAGATACTGTATTCATAGCCATGTCGAAGAAGTCCTTTTACTTCTACAGGCATGCAGTCAAGTATGCCCTCGAGTCTGGTTATGTACCAATAAGTCCCTTTGCCAGTTTCGATTATTTTATGACGGATGTCGTGGAACGGGATGTTGTAAGAGAAGCCAACAACAACCTTATCAAAATATCGGACGAGATGTGGGTCGTTGGTCCTGTAAGCGACGGTGTTTTGGCTGAAATAAAGTTGTGTAGAAGAGAAGATATACCTGTACGTTACTTTAAGATTGTTGATTCAAAGGACATGGAGGAAGTTGAAAAGGGAGATGTCGTTCTTGAGGACGAGGTAAAGGAGTTCAAGAGTGATCTGTAATGAACTATGGAAGCTTAGGTTTCAAGTGTGGTATAGAAATACACCAGAGGCTGGATACAAGGAAGCTTTTCTGCAACTGTAGTTCTTCCATGAAAGAGGAGCCAGATGGTGAAGTTTTGAGGAAACTCAGGGCTGTTCCAGGGGAGATGGGAGGCGTAGATCCTGCAGTACTGTACGAGTTCTTACGCGACCGCAGGTTTATCTATAAAACATATCCAAATGAGTCATGTGAGGTGGAGCTTGACGAGGAGCCACCGCACGAGATAAGGGAAGAGGCTATGGAGATAGCACTCCAGGTTGCTAAGATGTTTGAATGTGAGGTTCCCGATGAGATCCATCCTATGCGCAAGACCGTAATAGACGGTTCGAATCCATCGGGTTTCCAGAGAACCATGCTCGTCGGACTGGACGGAGAGTTGGATACGAGCGAAGGTTCTGTGGGCGTTGAAAACGTCTGTCTGGAGGAGGAGAGTGCTCAGATTCTAAACAGGGAAGGAAACACCGTGACCTATGGACTAAACAGGCTTGGAATACCACTGGTCGAGATCGGGACCGCTCCAGATATAAAGAACCCGGAGCATGCAAGGAAGGTTGCAGAGAAAATAGGCAGGATGCTCAGGGCCACAGGGAAAGTTCAGCGGGGAATAGGAACCATAAGGCAGGATGTCAACGTCTCCATAGAAGGTGGGTCCAGGGTAGAGGTCAAGGGCCTACAGGAGCTGGATGTATTAGAGGATACCGTGAAGCTGGAGGTCGAGAGGCAGGTTTCGCTCCTGGAGGTAAAGAAAGAGTTGGAGAAAAAAGAAGCCGTGGTCAGGGATGGCGTCTTTGATGCCACAGATGTATTCGAAGGTAGCAGCTCAGACTTCTACAAAAGAATCATGGAAGGTAAAGATATCAAAGCATTTGTTCTGGAGGGATTTGGAGGACTACTTGCCAGGAAGATATCCGGAGACAAGACACTTGGAAAGGAGTTTTCAGAGTACGCGGAGGCACACGGTCTGGGTGGAATAATACATACGGATGAGGATATAGATAATTACGATCTCGAGGATGAGTTCGGAGATCTCAAGGATAGGTTGAATGCCGGAAAGGACGATGTACTGGTTGTTGCCGCAGGGGAAGAGGCCCTGGAAGATGCTATCGATGCAGTCAAGGACAGGGCGAGGGAGGCCATGGAAGGAGTCCCCGAGGAGACAAGAGGTTCAAACGAGGACGGTACTACCAGTTATCTGAGGCCTTTGCCCGGGGAGGCGAGGATGTATCCAGAAACGGATGTTCCTCCGATACTTGTTTCCACAGAGAGACTGGAAAAAATAGAGGTTCCTGTGAGCCTGGAAAAAAGAAAGGAGCTGCTGGTAAAAGAAGGGCTTTCGGAGCACATCGCAGAGGAGATACTTGATAGCGGTTTCTACAGTCTGTTCGAAAACCTGAAGGATGATCTTGACATGGATGTTTCGACCTTGGCTAACCTCCTAACGGTCGAGCTTAAGGATGTTAAGAAGAGAGAAGGTCTTGATCCGGAGGATCTCAGTGAATACGATGTCCGAGATATTCTGGATGCCATAGACAAGGGAGATGTTCCAAAAGACTCCTTTGGTATGATTATAAAGGGTGTTCTGGAGGAAAACAAAACTGTTGATGAGCTGGTGAAGGAAAAGGGTTCCCTGGACGATGGATCAATCGGGAATATAGTGGAGAAGATTCTAGAAGAAAAGAAGGATCTACTTGATGATGAAAATGCTTTCAAGAAACTCATGGGTCCTGTTATGAAGGAAGTCGGTGGGAAGGCCAACGGTAACAGGGTATCCAGAATTCTGAAAAAAAAGATAGATGAGAAGGGATGATTCAAGAGTTAATTGTAAGTACTGTGATAAGTTTCGTGGTACTTTTTATAGGAGACAGAATAATTTCTTCCCGTATACCTGCTTTCAAGCTTCTCGTTACTGCTGTCCTGGGCCAACTTTTTGTTTTATATGCACTGCCCTTTGTGATGTCGGTTGCTGGTATGTTTCCTGTACCCAGGCTCGATCTTGTACTCGAAGCCTTGGTTTGGATAGGTCTTGTGAACTTTGTAGTGCCTAAAACCAAACCGAAGGAGTATATAGTTCTTGGGACCTTCGCCTTTGTTGCAAATTTTATCGTTGCTTATTTAGGATTCACTTCCCTTCTAATTTGAGTTTTTGATGGGAGTTTTTGCTACTGATACAACGTAGTCGCTTTCTGGGTTGTATGTGCTTTCTGTTTGTATACCAAGAACAGTTCCTTCCACGTCAGATATCACCACTTTACCATCGATGGTACCGATCTTACTCCCCTTTTCTATAGTTTCGCCTGGCTTAACCGCAGGTATGAAATATCCTTCGTCGGATGGTCTTATCTTCTCATATTCATCGAAGAATGTGGTGTTCTTTTCTTTTCCTCTGTCTATGAAGTCCTTTAAACCTTTTTTTACTTCTTCCATGTCCTTCTCTATTATGGTGTTTGCTCCACATATTTCGATTAAAACTGCGGGTTTACCGATGTTTGAGATTTCTGAAAAAAGTTGTCTTGAACTCATCTTGGTCTGTATAGCATATTTGATACCCAACCTACTTGCTAAGTTTCTGTTGTAGTCTTTTCGTATGTCAGATATTATGTGCGGTATGCAGACTCTATTCTCTCCGTACGTGTGTAGGTCTATTACAAAGTCAAACTCCTTTGCCTTGTGAAAGATTTCATAAGCTATTTTTTCACTGTCGGATCCATTTTTCTTTCCGGGAAAAACACGGTTTAGATCCTTATCATCTTCTGGATTGTTTCTTTGATTGGATTCTACTGCCTTTTTGTTTGCTTCTGGTAGAACTTCAACGTTGCTTATACCTGAACCTTCTATCCATCCCTTTATTTCACGGGCCAGTAAAATGGATGCAGTTTCGTTGCCATGGATTCCCGCAGTTATCAATACCCTTTTCATAACCTCAACCGAGATTTTCTTCACAAATAAATATCTTTCGTTCAAATTATAAATAGGTTTTTGAAAGGGCCTTTCCTTTAGTAAGGTGTTCATAAGCTATGTACGAGAAAAAGAGATTCGGAGGAATATCAGAATACGAGGGAGAGTTTTCTGACTACCCAGCTGTTGCTATAGGAACCGATGATCTGGTAAATTCACTTACAGCTGTTCCATTCGAGGTATATGGGTTTATAACTTCAAATAAAAGCATAAAGGCCAAAAAGATTGAGGATAAGTATGATTTCAGGTGTTTTGCAGTTAATGACTACATAGAAGAAAGAACAGGTAAGAAATATAGGTTTCCAATAACAAACAAGGAGTTACAGGAAGCCATAGTTGGAAAGGACGGCAGTACATACGCTTCTTTTGCACCAAAACTCCATGAAGACGTCAAGGATTTTTTCAGTAATTTAGAGGACGAATACGACAAGGTTTTCGTGAACCTATACCAGAACTCGATGCCTGAAACTGAGGAGTTTTTGAAGGAGTTCGAGGGTTTTGTTCCTATTGCACCAACACATGAATCGAAGAAGCAACACGACAAAAAGACAGATATGTATAATTTTGCGAAGGATCTTGGAATTCCAGTTGTCGAAGGTGAAGTAGCATCAGACTTTAGAGAAGCAGCAGAAATAGTTGATTCTATGGTGGACGAGTGGGATCACGGTGCATTCGTTTCTTATGAAAAGGGTGCAGGTGGGAATAGTTCTATGTTTGCGAAAAGCGGTAGGGATGTTAGAGATGAGTTTCTGGGAGTAGATGGTGAGTTTCTTGTGCTTAGGAGAATACCTCTTGATAAGCTTAAGAAAAATCCAAACGACCTTCATCTCAGATACGAAGGCGGAACTGAGGTTTTTTCTGTAACGGATCAGATAATGGATGGCGTAAAACATATGGGTAATATTTATCCTTTCTTTGAGAACGAGGAGGAAAGGATGGCTGTTGATATGATAGAAGACTACACCGAGCTCTTGGGAGATACCAGATCCAAGGAAGGCTACAGGGGATTTGCAGGAAACGACTGGATGTGGACAGATGAATGTGAACTTTACTTTGTTGAATCCAACGAGAGGAAAAACAGATCCACCCTTCAGAATGTTCTGATGCACGAAATTTTTAAAGAGCCAGATCAACCCTCTTTACAGTATCTTGAGGCTATTGCTGTCATGGAGAAAGATATAGAGGATATGCTTGAAGATAGACACCTACCCGATGACTATAACTGGGCAATGGAGATATACAAGACAAGTAAGGACTGTATAGTCCATGGAGAAATACCCAACGGATACCAAAGCGAGATAGAAGTTTTCAGAGACAACTATGATCACGGAGCCCATGGAATCTTTTCGGCACCACCAAAGGACACGCAGATAGCCCATATGAATTCAATCAGTAAAGATGATATGTCTCTGGAGTCGCGCAATTCAGGAGGTACACAGGATGTCGCAAGGATAGTTTCCGTCGCAAGGAACAGGGAGGACCTTGAAGATCAGCGTGAAATTTCAAAAAGGAAAGTGGAAAAACAGTTGAGGTGGGTTTGATGTGTACGATAGGATACGATAGAAAAGAAAATTCTATATACAAACTGAAGGAGCCTGGTAGAAAGAACTATGAATCACTCGTGGTAGGTTACGAAGGTGATCAGTTTTTAGAGGTGCTCGTGGGAGCTGAACTTGATGAAAGTGTTGATATTATGGAAGAGATAAGGAAGAATCCACTTGATAAAATGGAAATGAGATCGTATGAGAAAAAGATTCCCGAAAGCGAAACTAATGTTTCACCTGATATGCCGGTCAAACAGGTTATTTTAGCGCCCACAAAAAGAATGCCATATATAGCAAGTGCTTCACATGATGATTACGATTCTGGCTGGGGTGGCTGTAATCCTGAGGTATCTGTTTTTACAGCAGCGGTTAGGCACCATAGCAAGGACCAGTATAGACCGTATTCAAAGATGGTTACACATATGCTCGAGAACTATAAAGAAGCCGAGGAGTGTTTGGACTATTTAGAGGATTTAACAAGCGAGGAAGGTGTTAGAGGTTTTAATATGGTGATAAAGGATGACCAGAAACAGTTTTTGGTGGAGAGTATTCCGGATGACTTTGTTGACGGTAATCCATTCCATGTAAAGGAACTTTCTGAGGACGAAGCCGAAACAAACTTTTCAAGACTCAACGGTTTTTTTTGGGACGGTGACTGGAAACCTTATGATGGTGATATTACCATCACACATCATTTTATAAGATCTCTAAACAGGTACCTTGCACATAATATAGACATGGATTTAGATAAGAAACTCCAGTGCCATCTTCGTTATGAGGATCTGTTTGATGTTCGCATGTTAAACAGGGCACATGAGATGTTTTTGGAGAAGAATCTAGATGATATTGTAGAGGAACTTGGTTTTGATGAACCAGTTGTCAAGCCTTCGTTTTATACCAACTGTACTCACGACAAGCTTGAAAATATAACCGATGGTGAGAGTCCCGTTTCATTTAAAAAGACTGCGTGGGCTTCCTATAGTGATCAAAACTTTTTCAATATGACCTACGGTCAGCCATGTGAGAGTAAGTTAAAATTTTTTGCAAGCCTCGATGATCTCGAGAGTTTGAGCCAAGACCTGGGTGAGAAATATCAGTTTTCGAATCCAAGAAAGAGAGATGTATAGGCCCTTCACTATTATTTTTGTATTTTCAGTAGCTTATTGATCCGACTAGTCCTGAAACACCGCATGATTTTATCTCCACCTTTCTGAAGCTTCCCTTAACATTTTTTCCGTTTTCCACTAATACATTTCTGTAGGTACCGTCCTTTCCCTTCCATACGCGTTTGTTCTTTCCAAGGATTAAAACTTCTCTGTCTTCTCCTACAAAGTTTTTCAGTCTATCGGTTCTAATCTCTCTTGTCAAATCAGATAACTTTCTGGATCTTATTTTTTTAGTTTCTTCAGACCTCTTGTCATCCAATGACTCAGCCCTTGTCCCGGGGCGAAGTCCGAACCTACTGACATTAACACGGTCCGGTTTGATTTCCTCTACCGTTTCTACGGTTCTCTTGAAATCATTTTCGTTTTCCGATGGGAAGCCGACTATTATATCAGTCCATAGATTAAGCTCAGGTACCGAATCCCTAAACCTTTCAACCACTTTCTTGAACTCCTCAACGGTGTATCTTCTGTTCATTTCTTCAAGTATTCTATTGCTACCTGACTGTAGGGGTAGATGTAGAAACGAATATATCTTATCCGAGCCGTAGACTTCTGCGAGTTCTTCGAGTATAGGTTGCAGTGTGTCCACATTCATCATACCTATCCTTACCCTGAACTTTCCTGGGACTTTAACTATTTTCTCAAGGAGTTCCGGTAAACTGGTTCCGATGTCAGTCCCGTAGGACGCCGTGTCCTGTGTCGTAAGCCATATCTCCTTGCATCCTGACCTAAGACTTCTTTTTACCTCGTCTACAATACTATCACTTTCGTAGCTCTTCAGCTCTCCTTTTGCAAACTTGACCTGGCAGTATGAGCAGTTTCCACAACAGCCCTGTGCTATTTCCACTATGCCTATCAGATCGTTTTCTCTTATACGCGGCAGGCAGAACCTATCCTCCTTTTTTTCGTCCAGGTATTCGACCCTCTCGCCCTCCATTGTTTTTCTTACAGCCTTTGTTATGTCTCTGCAGTTGTTGGGACCTACCAGAGAAGCCTCGGGTACAACATCAACAGTTTTTGAGTAGTCTGCCTGAGGCATGCAGCCGGAAACTATTATTTTTTTATCCGGATAGTCTTCCTGCCACCTCTTAAGTTTGTGTACTATCTTGTTCTCTGTGGGTGTTTTGACTATACATGAATTAAGTACGAGAACGTCAGCAAGTTCCTCGTTTTCTGTTATATCGCAGCCCCCTTTCTGCAGTATCCCCTTCATCACTTCTCCGTGTGATCTATTTGCAGCACATCCATATGTTTCAAGGTATAACATCATTTTATACCAAGCCTCCTCTTAAGTTCAGTCTTGGTTGTACCCTCTATCAGAAGAATCTTTTTCCTGGACCTTTTGCCACTCTTTATTTCGACGCTGTGGTTTAAAATCTTTCCAATCTCATCAGTGAGTTCCAGGTTTGCTCTGCCGTTGGTTGCAGGTTCGGAAAGATCTATTTCAAGCCGGTCCGTCCACTGGCAGATTTCTCCTACAGAGAATTCTTTAGACCCCGGCCTTACCTTTACTCTTAGCAAAACATTTCCATCCGGGGTGTCTGTTATACAGTTCTCCATGTATATAGATTAAACCATGGTTTAAAAAAAGAAGCTATGTGTAGAAAAAACTACCAGACTACGTTCCTGTTTATGTTGCCACACTCTACCTGATCTTCCACACTGTCCAGGTAGTGCTGGAACTTTCCTATGTTGCCGTTCTCGAGGGCCTCGTTTGCCAGCTCAAGTCTGTTCACTACTCCCTTTGGATTTTCTATTTCATTCCTCTTAACGGCCCTTTTGACCTTCCTTGCGGCGTCCATAAACTTACGGTCAAGCTCTTTCTTCCCGTCCTTGTCGCCGTTTTCTGAATCTCCTGAACCCAGTGCGAAGCCTTCTTCCCAGTTGTTTGCTATCAGGAATACTATGGCTGCTACCACGAATAGGAAAATCACAAATCCCCATATGTTTCTTACCTCGGGTTCTTCTCCGTAGGCCTGTACCATCTTCATGTCATCGAACTTGTGTACCTCTATGTGTCCGTCGGTGGATACTTCAATCCGACCGGTTCCGTCGGCAGGCATAGTGAAGTTCCACCTTACAGTTGGATTTTCTTTGAGTATTTCGGTTGGACCTGGGAACATGTTCATATCTTCTACTGACCCCACAGCTTCCTTGGGGAAGTCTATCAGGACGCTAACAAACCTTTTCTCATCTGCCCTGTTTATTATGTTCATCGAGATAGTTGTCTCGTCCTCCCTATCGTCGTACCTGTACTCCGTATGGAAGTACACATCCCTTCCAACATTCCTGGATTTTTCCTCTATTTCGTATATGGGCTGCGTTCTTTCACGTACTAAAACATCCATCGTCGCTGAGTCAGTCTTACCCTCTGAGTCCTCTACTTCGAATACTGCTTCATGTCTACCGGTTTCGCTGTATGCGTATACGGTCCTTCCTGTTTCGTTGCTCACATAGTCCCATTCGCCGTCGCCGTAGAAGTCCCATCGGTACTCCGTTATCTCGTGACCCAGGCTCTTTCCTTCGCCCCAGAAAAATATTCCTATATCGTTTACACCTCTTGTGCTTTCTTCTACGAAGACCTTTGGTTCGACCGGTATAGTTCTTGATTCATCGAACCTTTCCTGGGTTGTGTATCTTTTATCGTCCCAAACACCGACTGCTTTGAACTCATAGTTTGTGTCCGGCTTCAGGTTTTCTACCCTCCTTGAAAACTCGCCTGTGGAGTCCATGGTCTCTCTAGGAGTTTTCATCCAGTCGCCGTCCTCGGACCTGTACTTAAAGTATACGTCTATTCCGTCCTCAAGGCCCATGTTCTCTAGTTCTGCTACAAGAAGTGCGGAGTTATGTGTGATATCGTCCACGGCCTTTGCCCTTACTGATGGTAGTTCAAAGACTTCAAAGCTCGTGCTTTTGTCTGAAGACTTTACTTCGTATTCGCCGATCTCATCGGGCGTGTAACGAACTGAAACGGTTTTCTTCTCACCTGCTTCAAGCTCTACTTCCTGTGATAGTATGGTTCCATCGACTACGAAATCGACAGTTGTATCTCCCTTCTGACCTCCGATGTTTTCAACATCGACCTTCAGGGTTGTGTAGTCCTCTATATATAGTTGTTCAGGTTCAGCTCTGAGGTTTGAGAACTTGAACTCTGCTGGGTGTGGTTCTGTGGTGAAAGTTACTATCTTATCGCCTTCCCAGACTACAACTACCTCAAATTCATATTTTTTGTCCAGATCTATGTCGTCAACTACCCTTGAATACTTACCTTCTGTGGTCATCTCCTTTTTCTCGGTTTCTGTCCACTCCTTCTGACCCCTTTCTCTGTATCTGAAGTATATCTGTATTTCCTCGGCACCTGCAAGATCAATCACGTTTGCGTGTAGAGTTACAGGATCATATGTAAGGCTTCCCTTTACATCTGGCACTTCGCCGTCAGAAGCGGTTCCCATTCCAGCTGTCAGTGCAAGTACAAAAAGTACTGTTACTGCAAGTCCTAACAGTTTGTATTTCATATCTATCAACACCCCACTTAGCTTCGAACTGAACTGTTACAACTAATCGATACAAACATTTAAATATCTTGAACTTTTTCCGTTAAAAAATATTGTTCTGGTTGTACCTCGTCCGAACTACACCTTTTTTTAAGTTCGCTGGTAATTATTTCACATGCTGATAAAGAACCCGCGCTTTGTACTCACGCCGGACGGAGTCCTTGAAAATAAGAATATTGTTATAAGGGACAACCTTATAGAGTCTCTGGGTGGATCCGATAAGAGAGGAGAGGTCATAGATGCTTCCAACCACGCAGTTCTTCCCGGTCTTGTAAATATGCACACACATGCTTCTATGAACCTTCTTAGAGGGGTTGCAGACGACATGGATTTCTGGGATGCATGGCCCGATATAGTCTGGCCCCTGGAGGAGAAGCTGGACGGTGAGAAATGCTACTGGGGTGCCTTGCATGCTATGGTTGAGATGATCAAGACCGGTACAACCTGTTTCAACGATATGTATTTTTTTATGGACAGGGTCGCTGAGGCTGCAGATGAAATAGGAATACGGGGCTACCTCGGACACGGCATGCTGGATAGAGGCGATGGCGGTTCCCTTGAAAAGGAGGTAAATGAGACAGAAAGGGTTGTGCGAGTGCTCAAAAATGATTTTTCTGATAGAATAAAACCAACTGTTGCACCCCATTCGCCTGGTACATGTTCCAAGGAACTTCTACTCGAGTCCAAAAGTATATCCGAGAAGGAGGACATTCCTTTGCATATGCACATAGTCGAAACGGAGAGGGAGGTCGATGAAGTAACGGAGGAAAGAGGGGAGCATCCCATCGAGTACCTGAAGAGCATTGGACTTCTTGATGATAGATTTATTGGTGCCCACTGTGTGCACCTCGGTAGAAAGCATATGAAGATTCTCGCCGAGAGCAGGGCTTCCGTTGTCCATAACCCATGTTCAAATATGAAGCTTACGTCTGGCGTATCCCCCGTCACGGAGATGATAGAGGAGGGTGTGAATGTTACCCTGGGCACGGACAGTGTTGTTTCCAACAACAGCCTTGATGTGTTCGAGGAGGCCAAGTTTGCAAGCCTTCTGCAGAAGGTACACCACTCCGATCCTACTACAGTACCGGCCTCTGGAGCTATGAAGCTTCCCTGGGAAAACAGTGGAAGGGCCTTGGGCGAGAAGATGGGAGCCATAAAGGAAGGATACCTTGCTGATTTGATCCTCGTTGATCTGGATGATATCTCTATGTCACCCAGCCATAACTTGGTTTCAAACCTTGTGTATTCGAAGCCATCAGTCGACACATCCCTGGTCGATGGTGAGATCGTGCTAAGGGAAGGCAGACTGACAAAGATGGATGAAGAAATGATCAAGGACAAGGCAGAGGAGATTGCAGAGGAGCTAGTTTCCGGTTAATATACAGAGTGCACCAGCTTTTTAACGGACCGGATCGAGTAAATCACCGTACACCGGCATTCTATCTGTTCATACCGTTAAATTTATAAGTATTATACCTACACTTTGTTAATCCCATGAAAGAAAGTGAAAGAAAGATACTGCTGGAGCTACTGGAGAACGGCAGGAACAAGATAACCGATATTGCAGATAAGCTCGATATATCCAGACAGACCGTCAGTAAGAGGATAGAAGGTATGTTGGAGGAGGGGACCATAGAGAGGTTTACACTCAAGCTCAGTGATGATAGGATCGGCCTGAGAATTAAGTCCTACGTTTTTCTTAACATTGTACCTTCTTCCGAGCTTAGACATGAGTTTGTACAGGAGGCTAAAAAAATAAAGAACATAAGCCAGATTCACCACATGTTCGGACGGTTCGACATGTTGCTTGAGATTCTGGTCAAGGACGAGGAGGAGTTAAATGCACTTCTCGACCGTTTGAGGGATTTTGAGGCTGTAGAAGAAACGGAGACGCTCATATGCAAGTACACGGAGAAGAACAATCCTCAAGACCCCTACAGGGTTGCACTTTCTGAGTAGAGAATTATATTTTTTCAAGGAGTTTGCAGGTTTTACAAACTCTACCGCTTGTTATTTCCCCGCACTCGTCACAGTTATCCACGGATACATCTTCAGATGAGTATTTCTTCCTTAAAGAGGGTAGGAGTTTATCGAAGGCACGCAGTGCAGTGAACTTTGTGGAGGGTCTTTTGGTTTCCATTTCATTCAGGAAGTCACGTACATCGAACCTGAGACTGTTCTCAACGTAGGGGCATTCTGTCTGGTGTAGCTCAAGGTTCCTTATCCTTCCATAGAGTGCTATTTCCTTTTCTGGTGTGTTCCTGAAGGGCTTGACCCTGGGTACAAACTTTTCGTCCTCAACTATGGCAGGTTTTGCTCCCAGTCTGACCATCCTTTTCATATCGCCCTTCAGGTAGTTCATAAATATACTCTGTAGTTCATCGTCCAGATTGTGTGCAGTAGCAAGCTTATCTGCTCCCAGCTCTCTGCTTTTTTTGTTTAGAAGCCAGCGTCGTAGAACACCGCAGTATGTGCAGCCATGTTTTTTGTCCTTCATTATATCATCCAAGGTTTTACCAAAGGCGTCTTCGAAAGAGGAGACATGCAGCTTGACACCAAGGTCATCACAGAGTTCCCTTGCGATTTCTATACTTTCGTCTCTGTATCCCTTGATTCCTTCGTCCACAGTTAAAGCAACTAACTCTGCGTTCCTCCAGTTCTTGAAAAGCTTGCTCAGAAAAAATAGAAGTGCCGATGAATCCATGCCACCTGAAAGGGCGACACATATCTTTTCATTGCTGTTGAAAAGATCTTCCTTGTTTATGGTTTCCTTTATGAGTGATTCAAACTGTTCTGCAAAGTGATCGGAGCACCATGACTTTCCCTCGTACTTTCTGTGGATGACGGCTTTCTTTCCACATTTCCAGCATTCTGTGCTCATACTTCTCCCTGGTATTCTCTCTTTAACTTTTCCAGATATTTTTCCATAAAAGCATGCCTTTTCTCTCCCATTTTTTTGGCGGTTTCGGTGTTCAGGCTGTCCTTTATCTTCAGAAGTTTTTCACGTATGTGGGCAGCTGCGCTTTCACTTTCTCCATCGTACTCTTCACAGTCCTTCTCCGGTGTATATATCGGCCTGTTGAATGCGCCGGAGTGTGCCATTGTTCTTGCTATTCCCATGGCTCCCATTGCATCCAGGTTATCCGCATCCTGTAATACCTCCGCCTCGATCGTCTCTGGTTCGGTGTCGTTTGAGAAACGGTGGGCCTTTATACAGTGAACTACCTCTTCTTTCTTTTCGAAACCAACGAGAACCTGCTCTGCCAGTTCTGCACCAACCTTTTCATGGTTTTTCCTGTCTATGTGCATGCCTGTATCATGTAACAGTGCTGCCGGTTTCAAAACCTCCAGATCTGCTTCCTCCCTACTGCCTATTTTTACACAGAGCATGTAAACCCTTTCAGTATGAGGCCATGAGTGCGATAAGTCGTTCTTGTCGAGGTGTTCCCTTGCGAACTTCTTGACTTCTTCTATCATCTTTATCCCCCTGAAACGACATTTATGAGCTCCAGTTTGTCGCCGTCCTTTAAAATCTCATCCAGTGATACAAGTTCGCCGTCCTTCTCAACTATCACTGTCTCGGGGTTTACATCTACAGCCCTAACTGCCTCTTCCACAGTTCTTATACCATCGACTTCAGAGCTCCCGTTCCCATGAACTATCTTTACAGCCATGGGCAAGAAATTTCCCCTTGATGTTTATATAGGTTTACTTGAGCCTCTTGGGCTTGATCGGGAACTTAAAGGAACTGACCATCATTAAGCCGGTGGCAAATGTTAATATGGCCACAGGGTATATCCCGGGGTCGATCAGATAAAGAACTGGATAGAGTATCCCGGTTGCAGTTCCCGGTATGCCTAAAAAATAACTCCCGTCCGATTCCCTGGTCTGGAATCTTGCCAACCTCAGTATTTCAGCTGAGACAAGTGTGATTGCAGCTGCATGCAATACAATTTCCTCCATGATCGTTGCGGGACTCAGCCAGACAAGAATGAAAATCGCCGGTGCCGCTCCAAATGATATGAGGTCCGCTATGTCCATCCTTTTTCCGAACTCTGTGGTTGTGAAAAACCGCCTTGCTACCTCTCCATCTAAGGTATCCATCAGAAGTGCAAAAAGCAGCATCACAAGTCCTGTCTCCAACATTCCCTGAATGAAGAAGTATATTGCGTAGAAGCCGAAAATACCGTTCAGTAGCGATACAAGGTCCTTCTTCATCAAAAAGTTTGTAATCCTGGCTTCCTCTGAAACTTCCGGCATGCTATAACCTTAAAGGTCCTTCTTAATAGTCTTTTCCTTTTTGTCTCCAAAGAAGTCTATGTCGATCGATTTCAGTGTATCCTTTAGATCGTGGAACTCCTTGAATATATGTGTACTTTCGTGTTCATCCAGCCCCAGTCTTTTGCCCATAATCGTCACACTTTTTCCGGGTATGGGCTTTGGACTTATGTGGTTAATCAGCTCTCTTACCTTTTCGTTTTCGAACAGATTCTGACCTACTGATTCCAGTATTACATGGTACTTCATCTTCTCCCAGAATCTCCTTGCTGGTTTGTTGTCCTCATGCACTCCAATTATACATATCCTTATATCCCTATCCTCCAGTTCCTCCTCGAGTTTTCTTACCAGGAATGAACCAGCCCCGGTTTTTCTCCTCGATTCCTTTATAAAAACTGCACCTATGTTTCCTATACTTTCCAGAAATACCCGTATGTAACCACACCCTACTGTATCGTCACCGTCCTTCAAAAGAAAGTATTCACGTTCGTTTGAATTTTCAGCAGGATCCGTTATGTTTGGATGTGAACCCGATAGTTCTTCTACTTTATCGAGGTCCTCTGTCGTTTCGATCTTCATAGAAAGTAAAGTTTATTTGTATTTTATAAATAGCTGATGTTTGAGAAAGATTTTTATAATTAAATCAAGGAACTTTAGTCCATGATCAAAGAAGCCGAGGCCCGTGAAATGGTCAAGAAAAACGTCACTACGGAAAATCTACGTAAACACATGTATGCTGTTTCCTCCATAATGGAAAAGCTTGCAGAGGAGTTCGGTGAGGATTTGGAAAGGTGGAAACTCGTTGGACTTTTGCATGACGTGGACTATGATGAAACTAAGGATGAGCCGGAGAAGCATGCTATAAGATCTGCAGAGATGCTGGAAGGAGAACTTCCCGAAGACTGTCTCCGGGCCATAAAGGCGCACAACTCACTACACACCGACATCGAACCGGAGAGCAAGATGGCAAAATCACTTATAGCCGCCGACGCAGTTTCGGGGTTGATAGTGGCCACGGCCCTTGTGATGCCCAGTTCGAAGTTGGAGGAGGTCCGCGTGGAATCGGTTCTGAAAAAGATAGACGATAGTTCCTTCGCCAAGAGTATAGATAGAGACAGGATAAGATACTGTGAGAAGATTGGGATGGAGACTGAAGAGTTTGTGGAACTTTCTCTCGGGGCAGTCCAGGATATAAGCGAAAGACTTGGTCTTTGACCTAGCCTTCAAGCCTTCCCTTGCATATCTTGCAGCCGTCGTCAAGCCTACAGTCCATGCATACCATGGCTCCACATACTGAGCAACCTGTGAGCCCTTTGCTCTTTCCACAGGACTGGCATATACCTGTCATTTTAATCATCGTTCGGTATTTTTACCTCGGCCAGTTTATCAACATACCTTTCGAGACGTTCCATCTGTTTGTTCAATGTACCGAGTCCATCCAGAACATCATCCGAACCGTCGTCCTCCATCTCAATAAGCTTTTTTTCGTAACGTCGGAGGCTTTCTATGGTTCCTGATATGGCCTTCTGTATCTGTATAAGAACAGCCTGCTTAAGACCGCCGAGTATATCTCCCTTCATCTTGACATAAAGCTTCCTATCGCCCTGTTTCTTAACCTTGTCTATTATCCCAAGTATCTCAAGCAGATCCAGGGACAGTGAAATAGAAGATGAGCTGTAGCCAGTCTCTTTCGAGAGTTCCTGTAGGGACATCTCTCCTCCGTTGAGTATCAGGGCCGCTATGGTTCTTCCATGTACTTCGTCGTAGCCCATGGAGGATGCGGTGTTTGAAAAGGCCGAGTAAATGTTCTTCTTTACCTCGTCTATGTTTTCGTTGGACACTTTATCACCTTAGGATTCTTCTGCAAAGAATTTAAAGCTTTTACCGCAGCTGTCACATAAAGTATTAAAAACTAGAAGTTTCATTGTCTAGCAGGTGTATATATGCCAGCTGAAGAGTTTATCGACCTCGAGTTTTTTGGTTTGCTGTTTCAGGGAATAGTGGCATTTTTGGTTATACTTTTTCTGATTGTTCTTACCTATGTAATCTACAGGCGACTTAGGAAGGGCGGCAAGGACAAGGAGGTTTAGGTCCGTCGGTCCATCATGTTAGAATTTTATAAATATACAGAGCTTATTCTTTAGGGTTATGAAGGACAAAGACAAGTTTTACATAACTACTGCAATAGACTACATAAACGGTCCGCCTCACATCGGTCATGCCTTTGAGAAGATAATTGCCGATGCTATCGCCAGATATCATAGGCTCAGAGGAGTTGATACGTTCTATCTTACAGGCACCGATGAACATGGCAAGAAGAACTACGAAACTGCCAGAGAGAAAGGTATGGATCCAAGGGAGTTTGTAGATGAAATGGCCCCAAAGTTCGAGGAACTGGCGGATATACTGGATCTTTCCATAGACAACTTTATCAGAACTTCTGACGAAAAGGTGCATTACACCACTGTTAAAGATATATGGAAAAAACTCGATGAGAACGGAGATATATACAAGAAGGAATACGAAGGTCTCTACTGTTCGGGCTGTGAAAGCTTTGTAAAGGAGAGGGATCTTGTGGATGGAAAATGTCCAGACCACGACAGGGAGCCGGAGCTTGTCAGCGAGGAAAACTATTTTTTCAGACTTTCAAAGTACGCCGATCAGGTCAAAGAGCTTATAGAAAGTGGAGAGATGGAGGTTTACCCAGAGACCAGAAGGAACGAGGTTCTTGAGATGATTGAACAGGGACCCGAGGATGTGAGCTTTTCAAGGGAAAGGGAGACGCTTCCTTGGGGGATACCTGTTCCAGGTGATGACTCACAGGTAATGTATGTCTGGTGTGATGCACTTACGAACTACCTTTCTGGGATAGGATACAGTACAGACAAAGAAAAGTTTAATAGATACTGGCCGGCGGACATACATCTTATAGGTAAGGATATACACAAGTTCCATGCACTCATATGGCCATCGATACTCCTCTCAGCAGGCATAGAGACTCCTGAGATGATACTCATACATGGGTTCTTTACCGTCGGTGGGAGAAAGATGTCCAAGAGTCTTGGTAATGTAATCCGACCGGATAAAGAGGTTGAAAAGTTCGGTGTTGATCCCACAAGATACGCTCTACTTACCTCTATTCCTACACTGGAGGACGGCGATTTTTCCGAGTCCATAGTCGTGGAGAAACTGAACTCGGAACTCGCGGACAATTTAGGCAACTTCGTTAACAGGACACTGAAGTTCACAGAGAAAAACTTTGGAGAAATCCCGGACGTTTCTGAACTAGGATCAGAGAACAGGGAGATTTTTGACAGAGTAGCCGGAAAGATAGAGGAGATAGAAATGGAGATGGAAGAGACCTTTAACCTTCACAGAGCCTTGAAAAAGGTAATGGAGATCTCCTCCATTGGAAACCGGTACTTCCAGGACAGAAAACCATGGGAGTCAGCCAAGGATGACAAAGAAGACTGCGAAAGAACACTTTACCTGTGCGCCAACATAGTCAAGTCTCTGGCGATAGTGTCTGAGCCTTTCATGCCTGAAACGGCGGAAAGGATATGGAACTATCTTGGTCAGGATACAGATATACACACGGAGGACTGGAATAGGGCAAAGAAACTGGGTCTCGGTGGACAGAATATAAATGACCTAGAACCCCTCTTTAAAAAGATAGACAGGGATGAAGTATCAGATTTTAATGATGAAAAAGCAGAAGAAAAAGAAATCGGAGGTGAGGAGAATATGATTAGTTTTGACGAGTTCAAAAAACTGGACATCAGGATCGGTGAGATCAAGGACGTCGATGAGATCGAGGGCGCCGACAACCTCTACAGAATGAAGATAGACGTGGGCGACGGTATGAAGCAGTCCGTTGCCGGTCTCAAGAAGCACTACAGCGTAGAAGAACTTGAAGGGAGGAAGGTTCCTGTGTTGGTCAATCTCGAGCCATCGGAACTTATGGGAGTTAAGAGCGAATGCATGGTTCTTGCTGCAGTAGTAAACAACAAGGAGCCTGTCTTACTCGAGCCCGAGAAAGATCTAGAGGTTGGTTCCGGAGTAGCCTGAGTAGTTCATAACCGCGTTCCTGAGACGGTTGCAAGGTTCAGCGAGGAAAAGCTTTAAGGTCATAGAAAACAACTACTTATTGATGTATCTATGCCATACCTGGCCTCAGTTTCAAGTTTTGTGGCGGGTCTAATAGTCTCCGGTCTGATAATATACGTCGTGACTTCTATATTTTCCAAGAAGAGGGGACTCATGACTGCGGTTTTTACAGCTCTCGTGGGATCGATCATATATACCTTAGCCGGAACATTTTCGGGTTTCTTTGCAACCCTGTTGGGTGGCTTGGCCTGGTTGCTTGCCTTGAAACATTTTTACAACATGGGATGGTTTAGGTGCTTTATAGTTGCCTTGGTGATATGGATCGTTGCCGGTGTTGTTGATTCTATACTACCTACTGTAATCGGACCTCTTTGATAGTTGTTTAAAGTTCGGTTAGCTCGTATTTTCTTTCACCGAGACCTATTTTTTCACCGTGCTTTATCTGTATCTCTGGATCTATAAGCTCCCTCAGCTGGAAGGTTCTTTTCCCTATGAGATCCAGGGAGGCCTGATCTACTGCGACGGGGTCGTTTGAAATCAGTACTCCTATGTCGTCTGTCATGGGCCTTTGTTTTTCGTTGACGCAGTCACACTTTTTTGTTATGTTTAGGAGGAAGTTTATGAACAGGGCGTTTTTGTCCTTGAGAGCTCCCTTTGCATACTCAGCTATCCTCCTCTGAAGTTCCTTTCTCGGTGCAGCGGTCCATGGTATCTTTATGGCACCTTCTGGGCATGTACCGACACAACCACCACAGCCTACACACCTGTCCTGATCTATGTTTGCACTCTCCGATATACCTGGAATCCTACTTGACTTTATTTTTATCGCATCCACAGGACAGTCTTCCACGCACTTTTCACAGGCTATACATTCCCTTCTTCTGATCTTCAGACGAAAGGCCTTGTGCATCTCCATCTTTCCTGCCTTGTTTCCGAGACCCATTCCGACGTTTTTCAGAGCACCACCGTAACCTGCTCCGAGATGTCCCGTCATATGTGAAACAACGAGAAGGGAGTCGTAGTCCTCCAGGGCCCCACCGACCCTGACTTCATCAAATATCTTCCCATCTACTTTTATCATCATTTCCTCCCTACCCCTTTCTCCATCTGCTATAACGATGGGTGCAAAGTTGAAGCCGTTGTCCCGGGCCACCTTTATGTGGCTGGAGGCCAGGGCCCTTGGGCTGTTGTAAAGAACAGTGCAGTCCATTAGAACACAGTCCTTGCTTTTTTCTGCTACGGAACTGTAGATAGGTTCTATCCACTCAGGTTTTAGGTGTGTGTTGCTTTTTTTTCTCACCGAAGTGCATCTTCAGAGCTATCCTTCTGTTCTTTGAGAAATCTTCCAAAAATGGTTCCAGTTTTCCCGCAAGTTCTTCTGGATCTATCGAATCAACGTCGGTCTTCCAGAGGTATACATTTGCCATTTCGACACCTTGTGTATGGTGGGCCGGCCGAGATTTGAACTCGGGTCTGGGCGCCCCGAACGCCCGATGCTAGTCCACTGTAGGCCACCCTGCTCTTTTTTACCCACTTTTCGTGAACGGTATGCGAACAAAGGGTGGCTGGCTACACCACCGGCCCATGGGTGAAAATATTTAACCCGAGATTATAAAAATATGTCTTGGTGTGTTTTACCATGGACGTTAAAGAAGTACTAAAAAAGTACAACCTGGAACCAAAGAAGTATAGGGATCAGATATTTATAGCCGATGAAGACCTCCAGAGAGAGGTCGTGGACCTTGCCGAACTGGACCGGGAAGACCACGTACTTGAGATAGGTGCAGGATTGGGAAACCTTACTAAGTATATAGCCGAAATTTGTCCCGTTACAGCTGTTGAAAAGGATGGTCGTATGGCTGCTGTTATTAGGCACCTGGACATGGAAAATATATCAGTTCTCCATAGGGACATCATGTCAACCCACCTCGGTAATCTGAACTTCAACAAGATAGTCTCAAACCTGCCCTACTCTGTATCCACTCCCCTGACCTTCAAGCTTCTGAAAATGGACTGGAACCTGGCGGTTTTGATATATCAAAAGGAGTTTGCCCATAGGATGGTCAGTAAGCCCGGAACCACAGAAAACTCACGTATGGCCCTCAAGGTCCAGTACTACTGTGATGCAGAGATAGTCAAGGAGATACCGTCGAATATGTTCTATCCAGAACCCCTGACGGACTCCGCTATCGTGAGGCTTAGAAGAAAGGACGTAGAGGAGAAAAGCACCGGCTTCTGGAAGATAGTCAAGGCAGCGTTTCACCATAAAAGAAAGAAGGTAAAGAACTCACTGAAGGATTCGGCCCAGTTTCTTGGTATCGAGAAGGACGATATAAAGGATTTGGAGAAAAAGCTTCCCGATAAAAGGGTCTACGAATGTTCTATAGAGGACTTTGAGGAGATAGAAGCGTTGCTTGAACAGGTTATGTAGTGCCTAAATATCGTCAAACTCGGATAGATCTTTTTTTCTAAGTATATCCTGCCATTTTTTTCTGTAATTTCTGTACCTCTGGTCGAACTTTTCCCTGGGAGTTTCTTCCACTCCGAGTTTTTCAAGTGCCCTCTTCACCTCTTCCAGGGCTTCTTCCTGTCCGTCTTCGTCCGTTAGTTTTTCAACCTCTACAATTCTACCGTACCCTGGCGTGTGATCTATACAAACCTTTAACCCGTCCCAGTGGAAACGGTGTCTCTTTCTGTACCACTTTATATCTACCTCATGGCCCAGTGCTTCAAATAGCCTTCTTACAGCTTCAAACTCGTTCTTATGTATGGTGATTTCTATTTCTTCCCGGGCCTTCTCGTGTATCTCACCGTCCTTCATCCATATCTTGGCCGATTCCTCACTCTTCTGTATCCTCAGATCGTTTTCTCCTGAGAAGTAGATGGTTACCTGCTTTTCTTTACCTCCATCTTCGCCTTCTTTTTTCATTCTTTCCAGAAGTCTCTGGTAGTCGTCCTCCGTGATAAAACTTCTTATTTCGACCTCCCTCATCAACACACCTAGTCTTAAAGTCTTTCTGGTTGGATTTAAATCTTACAGAACCATGAGCAGAAGTGCCACAGCTAGAGGTACAGAAAAGTTGTCGTCAAGTCGTGGGAGTGATTCCACAAATGCACCGACAAGTGAAACCAACAGGGCCTGCACCGGAGATACAAAAACAAGTGAGATAATGAAGGCGGTTGTAAAGAATGCAGAGAATCCCTCGAGGCTTTTCTTTTTGCTGTATGGTATAGACGTGTTGCCAAGGTGAACGCCCACGAGAGTCGATGCCGAGTCGCTGACAGATAGTACAAGAACTGCAACCACAGCCGCCGTTTCGGGGAACACTATGAAGGTGAATCCAACGGCCAGCATGAACATTATAGCTCCGTAGAACGGTCTTTCCTTTACCTCGACTTCCCTTTCGAAAGACTCAAGAAACCTACAGGCCTCGTCCTCTACCTTCTCCCACTCTTCGACTCTCACCGGAAGTTTCTTTCTGATGTACTCCTTCTTTTGGATCCACCACGAGAGGAACAGTAGGAATGTTGCTATAGATAACGCTGCTAATCCCGTAATGGTCTTATCTAAAAAAATCGTGGTCACTGCTAGTAAAACACCTGATAGATGTACAGACTGTCTCTTTATTTCTCTGTGATTCAGGTAACCACCGAGCTAATATTTCTCAAGAGCCAACTTAAGTCTGTTGTTTTTTTTTGTATAACATGGGTTATATGAATTATCCGTGAGACTGTATAGAATAAAGAAAAGAAAAATATCAGGGGTCAGTTAGACTGACCTCAGTTTATTTTGACCTTTTTTACGTAGGGTGTTTCACCCTTTTCCACTTTGACGCTGTTGTCCCTGAGTACCCTTCGGAAGTCATCGTGTTGATCCTTTGCAAGAATGTTCACAGCCTTGCCTTCTTCTCCTGCTCTGGCCGTTCTTCCTATTCTGTGCATATACTGTTTGCTGTCGTTTGGAATGTCGTAGTTGTAGATGTGTGAGATTCCATCTATGTCAAGGCCTCTTGCTGCCACATCGGTGCAGACCAGTACATCTACGTTACCGGCTTCAAACTTTTCCATTGCTTTATCCCTTTGTTTCTGTGAGAATCCACCGTGGATTGCCTGTGCCCTTATGCCTTGGTTCTTTAAGTTCCTTTCTACGAACTCAACGGTTCTTCGTGTATTACAAAAAACCATGGATAGATCCGTTTCTTCTTCCTTGATCAGGTGTACAAGCAGCGAAAGTTTCAGGTGACCTGGTATGTCGTAGTAGATCTGTTCCAGTTTGTTGGGATCTACTCTTTTCTCTGCAAAAACATCCACGGGGTTGTTCATGTATCTTTCAGCAAGTCTCATTACTTCACCACGTATGGTTGCAGAAGTGAAAATTGTCTGCTTGTCGCTGGGTGTTTCCTTTATTATGTCTTCTACGTCGTCTATGAATCCCATATCAAGCATCCTGTCAGCCTCGTCCAGTACGAATGTATTGACCCCGGAAAGGTCTATTCTTCCCTTGCCTACGAGGTCCAATAACCGGCCAGGTGTTGCTACAACTACCTCTGCCTTCTTTATGGCCCTGTACTGGGGCTCGTATGCCACACCTCCGTGTATCGTTGCTATGTTGTACTCATGGTGTCTGGAGAAGTCGTCTATTGCTCTGCTTACCTGTTTTGCTAGCTCCCTTGTGGGTGCAAGCACGAGACCTTGTATCTCACCCACTTCAGGTTTGACGTTTTCTACTATTCCTGCTGCAAAAGCAAGTGTTTTACCGGAGCCCGTAGCCGAGCCCGCTATAACATCCCTACCTTCTATTATATGTGGAATAGCCTTTTCCTGTATCTCCGTTGGCTCTTCAAAGTCTTTGTCCTGTATAGATTTTAAAATCTGGTTTGATAGATCGAAATCTGTAAAACTTTTCATCTTATTACCTCCTAAATTCGTTATCGAGTGAAGACAAGAAAAAGCAGTTTTTTGATACCTTTTCTTGTTAATCTTCCTTTTTTTCTCTTTCATGTCTGGTTCAATCCCGAGACTTAAATAGGTTTGGGTTTCTGTCACATGCACTTCTTCACCAGTCAAAAAACTTTTTAACTAAAAAAACACCCTATACTGTTATGAAGTTCCTGGTTAGCGACCGCAAGGGTATATCGCCGCTTATAGCTGCCGTTATTCTTATAGCGTTTGTTATAGCAGTGGCTTCGATAGTGGCAACATTTTTCACGGACACGGCCATGGAGTGGGGTGAAGAAATAGGAGAAGAGGATCCCGTGGGTACTATTTTTACAAGTGTGGACATAGTAGATGCCAACCCCGAAAAAGATCTTGTCATGGTTCAGAACACAGGACGGAACAACATAGATAGTTTCGTGGTCACGCTTTATGGTGGTTTTGGTGTCATGTCCAGCGATATCGATGTTTCACTTGATGCCGGTCAGGCAGGAAATCTCGACCTCACAGGAACCGAACTGGATGGCGAGCTTACGAATTCCGATAGTGTTGAGGTTGCTCCGGCTGGTGCTCCAGGGCAGTCGGATGAGATGGAACTAGAGTAGCATAAGTTTGGACTCTATACCTTTCCCATTATTTTGACTATGGTTCTTCGTCTTTTCCTCGGTCCGTCTGTTTCTATGAAGAATATGTCTTGCCATGTTCCGAGATCCATATGTCCATTGGTGATAGGTACGGTGTGATCTGTACCTACAAGGGCACTCTTTACATGTGAGTGTGCGTTGTTGTCTATCCTGTCGTGCTCCCAGCTGTTGTCCTTGGGTACTGTATCGTAAAGGCCCCTGAGATAGTCCTTCTTTGCTCCCTTCTCATTTTCATTTAGAACCAGGATGCCGGTGGCATGTGGAGCAAACAGCAGACATATCCCGTCCTCTATTTCGGATTCCCTTACCTTCTCCTTTATCCTCTGGGTAAGGTTCTTTACTTCGTCGCTCTCGGATGTGCTGAATACAATTTCGTAAGTTTCTATATCCATGTTCATAGCATCTATACTTTGTCGAACCTTTATTAAATATTTTTTAACATTCTGTTAAAATGAGGTAAATAGGAAACCATAACGACGATGGACCACGCGTTGATCTTCGCACTGTTTTCAGAAACTACCAGTTCTGTATGGGTTCATCAAAAAACTCCGATCCAGTTCCAACCGAGATCTTCATCATACACCGTGGACATTCCTCCGTTTTGGGTAGTATCTCTTCGTCGCATCTCGGGCAGTTGCGTTTGAATGTTTGCATTTTTCACCTCCCTTTGTTGAATATTAGCTCAGACTCGTATATCGAGTCTATGTCCAGAGCTGCTGTCTCCAGATCTATGTTCCCCTCCTTTAGGAACAGAAGAATACTGATGAGTTTGTTTGTGTTTTTTTCGCCGACCTTTAGTTCATGGGAAAGCCTTCCCGAAAGACTCTGAAGGTCTTGAAGTGCGTACTTGATTTAAGACACCCCCGTCTAAAACGTTTTATTTTTCATGTTTTGAGGTACGTTCCCTAGGTATCAGGACTATCCTTCACTAACTCCCACACGCCTACGCAAACCACAACTGATTTGCGAAGGGAAATATATATTGTCCTTTGAAATACTTAAAGATTGTGTTTTTGCATTTCAGTAGTGATATGCAAAACCGTAAAACATAAAAGACTGTTAAACGATTACTATTAGTTATAATGATTCACAATCCCGGCGGAAAAAATAGCAAAATTGAAGAGGTGAGGAAGGTTCTGGAGGAGCATCCATCCGGGATGACTATAAAGGGCATTTCCAACGAGATAGGGATGAACAGAAATTCAGTTGCAAAATACCTTGAGATACTTACGATCTCCGGAGAGGCCGAGAGGAAAAACGTGGGTCCTGCTAAACTCTATACGGTATCGGATAACGTTCCTTTGAGTGCGATGTTGGACTACTCGGATGACTGTATACTTGTTCTAAACGATTCCCTTGAGATAATACGGGCCAACAAACGTTTCTTTGAGAAGTTCGATTTTGAGAGAAGTGATGTTTTGGATGAGCCGGCAGAGGATATTGATCTACCTATGTTTGAGAAGAAAGATGACGGTGAATCAATGCCAGTTTTTCCTGACAGCAGCATTCTCCCTGAGATACAGTCAGCCTTGAGCGAGATGAAGAAACGGAGTACCGAAGTGGAGATGGAATACGACGAGGGCAGATTTTCGTTTGAGGTCGATATAATACCTACAACCTTTCACACGGGCAGAACAGGTCTGACACTGATATGCAAGGACACGACCAAGAGAAAGGAAGCGGAACTGGAGCTTAAAAAGTACAGGAAGAGGCTCGAAGAGCTTGTTAAGGACAGGGCAAGGGAAATAAGGAGGACCAAGAAGAGACTTTCGTCACTTATCAACGCCTCGCGGGATTCGATATATATGGTGGACGAGGACTGCCGTTATATTATAGTCAACAAAGAACTCACCCGGAGAGTAGGCGTCGACGAAAACGAGCTTATAGGAAGCAGGTTCGAAGAGTTCCATACCGACGAGGAGACGAAGGAGTTTAAGAAAAAAATAGAGAAGGTTTTTGAAACAGGTAGAAAGGTCGTGCACAAGCATTCATGGGAGAATCCAGAGAAACATTTCATCCGGACAATGAGTCCTGTTAAGGACCCCGACACGGATGAAATAGAAAAAGTTGCAATAGTCTCCAAAGACATGACCTTGTTCTGCAACTGTTCTACCTGTGATTTCGAACAGGACTTTAATCAGTGACCTGGCATATCCCGTCCGCACAGCTGCACTCCTCCTCTGGTCTTGGACTTACGACCTGAGGACATATGGGGTCTTCTGGACACTCGATAACGCTTTCGCCTGCGTTTATGCATTCCCACTGTGCACCTGCGTTTTCAGGACAGCAGTTTACACTGACCCATTCACACTCCTCTCCGGTTTCACATTCCTCTACTATTATTCCTTCTGCGGATGGCATGAAGTAGATCAGTCCTGTTGCTGCTACACCTATAAGGAGCAGCACTATTGGAATTCTTTTCATACCATAGGCTTTTAGTTTGCTATTTAAATTTGTAATGTTTTCGTTCGCCCATCACCGAATCAAGTTTTAAATAAGTTTAGCCCGATTAAGGTAATGTTATGTCAGACGATAAGGTAACCATCACAGGAAGGATGATTCTAGTCGTTCTGGTTCTCCTGGCGGTTATGGTAGGCTCTCTGTACTTTGTTTTTGCAGCTGATCTAACGCCAACGGAGGAAGAAACAGCGGTTGAGCAAGAAGACGAAGAGGACACGCCTACGGGCTATATGATAGCCGGCGAAGAAGTTGAAGAAAGTGATGCAGAGGAGTTCATAGACTGCCTTGATGAAGGTGGGCTTATAGTCTATGGTTCAGAAACATGTCCAGCATGTGGACAGCTCGCCGAGAGTTTGGGAGGCTACGAAATCGTGGATCCCATCTGGGTAGAGTGTCTAGAAGAACCAGAGAGATGTGGTGAAGAAAAAGTAACAGGATATGTTCCTGAAATACATTTCAACGGAGAGCTTTACGAGGGCTCACGTGACCCTCAGTTTCTGGCTAACGAAGCCGGATGCGAGCTTCCGTAGAGAGAGACCAGGCAACTTATTTTAATCTTCGGAGCCATACTAGTCATCTATGTCTGAGATCTACGACCGTCAGGTCAAGCTTTTCGGTGAAAAAAAGCAGAACGAGCTGGAAGATTCCCTTGTTCTCTTACTTGGTTGTGGAGCCCTTGGGTCGCAGGTGGCAAACAATCTCGCAAGGGCCGGGGTGAACCTACGTATAGTCGACAGGGACATCGTCGAGGAGTCCAACCTCCACAGAACCCTGTTTTCAAGGAACGATATAGGAAAGCCGAAGGCCGAAGCTATGGAGGAAATACTTGACAGGTCATCAGAGGTCGATGTCGAAGTGGTCGTGGATGACTTCAGTTCTTTTAACTGGGACAGTTATGTGGAGGATGTGGATATTGTGGTTGACTGTTCGGATAACATGAGTACAAGATATCTTCTCAACAGGGTTTCGCTCAAAGAAAGTATACCTTGGATACACGGTTCCGTTGTGAGGTATGAAGGAAGGTCCATAACGTTCATACCAGGACAGGGCTCATGTTTTCGTTGTTTGTATCCTGAAAAACCATCGCCTGGATCCCTTGAGACATGCCATAGTGCAGGCATTTTCAACCCTATAGCATCGTTTATAGCCTCTTACCAGGCAAGTGAGACTTTGAAATACCTGGCAGATATCGGACAGATGAACCAAAATCTTCTAGTGGCGGACTTCTCCAAAAACAGTCTTAGGTTCGTAGAAGTTGGGACCAAGGATGGTTGTGTATGTTCAAAAGACACAGTGAAAATAGACACAGAAGAGGATATTTTGATTCGGAAGACATGCGAAGGTTACCAGGTTACATCCAGGACCGATTCACTGGATCTAGAGAAAATACAGGAAAGGTACGGAGGTGAACTCAGATGCATTTTCCTTCAGCTCACCTTTTCAGGAGAGGATGTAGTTCTATTTGAAAACGGGAGAATGCAGATTAAGACAGATAGCAAACAAAGGGCGAAGTCTATCTACACCAAGATTCTAGGCGTCTGATTCAGTAGTATGTGTCTATGCAAGTTATGTCTTCTCTGTTCTTTCTTTCCTTGTAAACGGGTTCCAGTCCTTCCTCAGGAAAGCCTATCGTCATCAGAGCTACCACCCGGCATCCATCGGGTATGTTTAGTATATCCTTGACATCTTCCTGACTAAAGGCTCCAATCCAACATGTTCCAAGACCTTCTTCCGTCGCCTTGAGTGCCATGTGGTCCATTGCTATGGTTACATCTACTATTCCTGTCGGAACCCCGGACTTCATCTCGTTCTCTGGCTTTGTGGCCACGCCTACTATCACCGTGGGTGCTTCCTTTACAAACTTTTGTCCGTTTGATGCTTTATGGAGTTCGTCCTTCTTTTCTTTGTCCTTAACTATCACGAACTTCCAGTTCTGTTTGTTCCGTGCGGACGGAGCCATTCTTCCAGACTCCATGACTCTCTGTAGCATCTCAGCAGGTATATCCTTGTTCTTATAGGACCTGACGGATCTTCTGGTAATTATGGCTTCGGAAACGTTCATATCAAATCACCGTAATAACATGCGGTTTCAACCCTTTTAACTTTTAAAGAAAGGCCTGGATATTCGAGATATTTAGGACCAAAGTTTAAAATGCCTGTTTACGTATGAGAGTTGTTAGTGGTAGAGTGAAATTTAAGGACGAGGAAATGTCAGTGAACCTGGAAGAGGAAGTTTTCAAAGAGGACTTTGATGGCTTTGACAACAGTGGTTGGCTTTGGTGGTTCTGGCTTTTCTTTATAGATGATCCCTCAGAGGTTAAGAAGCCAAGACAGGTGGCAGTACTCTGGTCTACAAAGGATGATAGATCCATAAACTGCAACGGTAGGAGGTTTGAACTTCACAGGGAAGAGGACGGAAACCAGGAGGGTGTTGTCGCCTGTTGGTATTTTGATGGTGATGAGATGCATCATAACTTTCTTCTGGAAAAATCCGATCTGAATATAGGTTCGGACTGCCTCAAGATGGAAGGCGAGACATACACGGACTTTCGTATCAGCGACAGGACATGCGAAGTAACTATAGGTGAGGAGTTTGAGTTTAAGGCCAGGCCAAAAGAAGGGTATGACTTTGCTATAAATTCAAGATCCACAGGGGATTATCCCTTTGGAATGAGTTATTCTATGCTGAGATCAAGCCGACTGGACCTTGAGAGCAAGATAAAAGGAGAGACTTCAGAGGGTACTGCCTACTTCCAACGTGTGGTTGTGGACGCTCCAGCGCCCAGCTGGTACTGGGGAATATTCCACTTTGAAAACGGTGGTTTTCTGGACTACTACAAGCCTCATATCTTCGGGAAGTCTCTCAAGGAGGAGATAGCCTTTTACGACGGAGACGAGACACATGAGTTCAACGAAGTCTCAGTTGACATAGAACAAGGAGATGATTTCCCTAATTTCCATATAACAGCAGAAACAGGAGACGGAAACAAGGAGATAAGTTTCACGGTCGAGCCCTACTCCAGGGCTTCCTGGAAGTTCCGGAAAAAAGTTGCAGGGATTATACCAAATAAACTGACGTACAGGGAGTATCCTGCCAGGATATCAGAGCTAGAGCTCATCGACAAAAAAGAAGACAGGAAAATAATCCTGGACGACCTGGGAAGTTCAGTGGGAAACGCAGAATATACCACAGGTTTTCTTCTATGATCTCTGTAGGCTTAGGAAATCATCCCTGGGATTTTTGATACGTAGATGCGCAGTGCTTGCAGCAGAAGTTGAGTTCTTCGCCGTCTATTTCTTCACTATGGCCACCTTCGTAGACCTTGCAGCCGCAATGGGCACAGACACTCAGATCCTTTTTTATGGTACTTTCGACGATATCTGAGAACATCTTGAACTTTGATTCAACAAAATCTTCGCCTTCCCCTGTCAGTGAGTAAACCTTCTTTCCCCTCTTCCCTTCTTCCTCCATCTTTATGTATCCTTCTTCCTCCATCTTCTCAAGGAATGGATAGATCTGTGACGCACTGGGTCTCTTCCCGGTCTTCTCCTCTATCTCCTTTATTATCTCGTAACCATGCTTCTTGCCTTCGAATAGGGAGAAGATTATCAGCAGCCTGTTGATGTTTCTGACTTTCATGAGTATAGAAGTGTTGCGAACATTTAAATATCTAAATAAGACATATCATAATAAGATATGTAGAATCAAAATTTCTGCATATCATGTGGAGGTGAAAATATGATGTCTCACTATATGACAGGGTCGATGATGTTCCTAGGTCCACTTATGTGGATCGCAAGCATCGTTGTCTTTGTCCTTATCCTCAAGTGGATATTCAAGGACAGGGAAGATAGGCCTCTCGAGATAGCCAAGAAAAGGTATGCCAGAGGGGAAATTTCAAAGGAAGAGTTTGAGGAGAGAAGAAAGGATCTGACTTGATCAAATATGAATGATACCATGCAATTGACCCTTCAAATCAAAGATATGACCTGCGCCTCCTGTGCACAGACTATAGAGTCATCTCTGTTCGACGAGAAGGGCGTCATAGAGGTAAATGTAAATTTTGCGAAGGACAATGTCTATTTAGAAGCAGACGAAGATAAAGTTTCGGAAGAGGACATAATAGAGGTTATTGAGTCCTTAGGGTATACAGTTGACACTTCCCGGAATGAAGACAATTTAGAAAAAACAGAATCTATGAAGGAGACAGAAGAGACAAGGAACTTTATGATCTACGCCTGGCTGGGGACTATTTTGATGATTCCTTTTTGGCTTCAACTCAACTTCAGTTTTGCTTTCGGACAGTTTTTCCCTCTATCAGACTACTCAATGAAAATGGTTATGGGAGCACTAGCTACGATTGTCGGCTTGATTATAGGTTGGCCCACGGTTCATTCCAAGACATTCAGGTCGCTATCTTCAGGGAATATCAGCATGGAAACGCTGATCACGATGGGTGTCTTTGCGGCCTGGTCTGCTGGTGTCCTTTCATTCTTCATGGATATTCCTAGCTTCTTTATGGTTGCAGGGATGATCCTGGCGTTCCATCTAGTAGGTCAGTATCTCGAGGACAAGGCTAAAGGAAGAGCTTCGCAGGCTGTTAAGAAACTTCTGCAGCTGGAGGCGGAAACGGCTGTGGTGATAAGAGATGGCGAAGAAACTGAGATACCTCTTGAAGAGGTACAGGAAGGAGACATTATGAAGGTGAAGCCTGGCGATAAAATTCCTACGGATGGTGTCGTTATTGAAGGTGAGAGCAGCGTGGATGAATCCATGGCCACAGGCGAATCCATTCCTGTAACGAAAAAAGGAGGTGACGAAGTGATTGGCTCCACAATAAACCAGGACGGAGTTTTGAAGGTAGAGGTGACGAAGGTCGGAGAGGATACGTTTCTCTCCCAGGTTGTGGATATGGTTGAAGAGGCACAGGGAACGAAGCTACCCATACAGAAGCTGGCCGATAAGGTAACTTCAAAGTTTGTACCGGTTGTAATTATTATATCCTTCCTTACTTTCCTAACCTGGCTTTTCTTTTCACCTAATCTCGTAGGTGTGCTGCAGTGGGCACAGGGGTTCCTTCCGTGGGTAAACCCCGGCCTTGGAGTTATAGGACTGGCGCTTTTTGCAGGGATAGCAGTCCTTGTGATAGCCTGTCCATGTGCTCTAGGTCTAGCAACGCCCACGTCAGTTATGGTCGGTACAGGAAAGGGAGCGCAGAATGGAATTTTGTTCAAGAACGGCGAAGCTCTTCAGATAATGCAGGACCTCGACATTATTGTCTTCGACAAGACAGGGACTTTAACCGAAGGGAAACCTGAACTTACGGACTACTGGTCGTCCGAAGAGCATGACGGAATGCTGAAGAAAGCAGCCTCAGTAGAAAACGCTTCGGAACATCCCATAGGTGAGGCTATAGTCCACGGAGCGGAGAAAAAAGGAATAGAGCTTTCAGAAGTTGAAGACTTCAAGAACTTCCGAGGCAAAGGAGTAGCTGGTGAAGTAAACGGGGAGGAGGTAGTCGTCGGTAGTCGTGGTCTTCTTGAAGAAGAGGATATAAGCATCTCTGAGGAGCTGGAACAAAGAATTAAGGAGCTTCAGGCAGGAGGAAAAACTTCCT
>Ga0207421_10000546_pt1 | contig 48577 bp, 39 predicted proteins | sample SodLakKL_010_SED_4_FD_187542 | JGI IMG/M metagenome (GOLD analysis project Ga0207421, IMG submission 187542) | Alkaline sediment microbial communities from Lake Tanatar, Kulunda Steppe, Russia - 8KL_010_SED (SPAdes) (version 2) | ecosystem: Environmental > Aquatic > Non-marine Saline and...
GCACACCGGGTCGCGCAGGACGGCGCAGGAAGGCGCACGCCGCCCGACCCATCTGCCGCCATGGCGAACAAGTGCAACTTTTCGGGCAGTGTCCGGGGTCTTAACCGTGACGCCGAACAGCGAAGGGGAAAACGATGCGCCCTCTGCCCGGAATGCCGGCCGTGGCGAACCCGCGGAGATCACCGCGAGGCAAGCCGGTCTCAAAATCCGGCCTCGCCGTCGTACTCGGGCTGTCCACCCTGGCACTTTCTGCGCCCGCGATCGCCGACGACCAGCGCGATTTCCTGTCGATCTACGCGGCAGTGAACTTCGAGGAGAGGGTGCTCGATTTTCTGAGCGAGCTGTCACCCACCTTCCAGGATTCCTACATCTTTGCGGTCGCGGGCAGCTGGTCCTGGGCCCGCACGCGGCGTTGGCGCTGGGAGCTCGAGGGCCAGATCGTTCACCACAGCGGTCTTCAGAGCCACTGGGAATTCAACGTGGCGCCGACCATGCGCTGGATGCACACACCGTGGGACCACATCGTCGACACCCGCTTCGCCATTGGCTGGGGATTGTCCTGGGCCACCCAGGAGCCGCCCATCGAGCCGCGGCAGGAAGAGGAGATCGGCGAGGGCGATTCGGCCCGGTTGCTGAGCTACAACCTCCTGGAAGTCGAGTTCATGCCGCCCGCCTCCGCCGACTGGAGCGGCTTCGTGCGTCTTCACCATCGCTCGGGTGTCGGGGGCACGTTCGGCGGGGTCAAGGGGGGATCCAATTTCCTCGGTGCGGGGATCCGCCACTACTTCTGACGGCGGGCGTGCGATCGCGAACGCAGCACCCCTGGAGGCCATGACCGGCCCAGTGGAAGGGTCGATGCCCGATTTTGCGCTCGAAACGGGCCCGATAAGCCCCAAAATGACCCTCTTTTCAGCCCAGTCGACTCATAAAATCAAGGACCTGGCTTGGTCCGACCCCGGGCTGGGTCTGGCTTAAGTCCTGGGACGCCTTGCCGATACCTACCGAGAGCCGGTGGTCTGGAGTGCGTGCGGTTTCGGGCTCGGGGGCGATACGGAGCCGCGTGCGGCAGAACCTGGCGGGTCTGCCGTCAAGCGCTGACCGGTGCATGCGGCCGGGCAGCGCAGCGGCCGGTCCCTGGGCCGGGGACCCTCGGCCGGATTCAACGCGACAGGGTCTGACCTCGACGATCGCGACGCAGGGTCCACCTGCGCGTCGTTCGGGGCAATGAAACGTGCTGAGGGGGAGCGTCCGATGTTCGGTTTCCTGAAGAGGAATCATCACGGGGTCACGGCCCGCGAGCAACCGGTGAGCCGGGCTGGGAGAGGCCCTGTCCAAACGCAGGCGCCGGCTGCGCAACCGATGCCCGCGGCGTCTCCGCGTGGCATGGAAGGTCCGCCTTCGGTCGACGGATTGCGCGACACGGACATGGCCACGCTTTATGGCCTGGCCAAAGTCAATGTGCTGGAAGACGGTGCGGTCCTCCGGGGTCCGGAGGACCGTGACGGGGCTGTGCATATGCTGGTCAAGGGCGAGCTCGCTTTTCAGGACGGAACGGGCAGGACGCTGCTGCGGCCCGCGGCGGGCACATGGATCGACCCGTTCGATGCCACGGATTCCGGAAAACCCGGCTGCGCCGCAGTGGCGACGGGGCCGGCCTCGGTGCTTGCGCTCGACCGAGCCACCTATGACAGGCTCGACCCTGACCTCAGGCTTCGCGTGCTGACCCAGGTTCAGACCCATCGACACGCCGTCGTGCGTGCCCTCGCCGCGCGCATTGACGAGCTCAACGCCCGGAATCGGGTGCTCATGGACGCACTCTACCGGTCCCGCCAGACGGCGGATGCCGATCTGTCGAGGACCGAGACCGTCCGGCAGATCATTCAGAAGGTGCCACGCCTGCCGGTATCGACGGCCACGCTGCTGGGCAAGCTCTTTGACGAACGCAGCACGAATGCGGAAGTCGTCGAACTGGTCAAGTCCGATCCGTCCCTGACCGCGGCGCTGCTGAAGGCGATCAATTCCCCGCTGTACGGCCTCAGCCACAAGATCACCCACATCAACCACGCGGTCACCCTGCTGGGCTTCGATGGGGTGCACCAACTGGTGCTCTCCGAAAGCCTGCGCAAGAGCCTGCCGGAGACACCCCGGTTCCAGAAGACCCACCAGCGCGCCGTCGAAACCGCGCAACTCGCGTTTGCTGCGGCCCAGGCAACGGGCATCCGCCACCCCGCCGAGGTGTCGACCATTGCCCTGCTGCACGAGATCGGCACCGTTGTGCTGGAACTCCTGAAGACCGCCAATCCGCACCTGGAAATGGTCCTGGCGACCGTGGACTCCACCGGCATGGGCGCGGAGCTCCTGCGTGCCTGGAACCTGCCCGAGCCCTTGTGCCGAAGCATCGAGTTGCAGCATCTCCCGGCGTTCGCGCTGCCCGAACACGTGCCGGGGGAGGTGCGCAGGAACGTTGCGTTGCTGTACCTGGCGAATCGTTTTCACGACCGGATTCACGGCCAGCATGACCGCCTGTCATGGCCGTTTGGACCGGAATACCTGGCCGTGCTGGGGATTACCGGCATGGATGAATCGGCGTTCTTCCACCAGAAGGTCCGGCCTGCCCTGCTCGGCCGGCTGAGGACGCTGCCCAAGTCGCTGGCGCAGGCCCTCTCCGCCTGAACGGCGGCGGCACAGGCGATCGCGCCCGTTGCCGGGCCGTCACTCCGTGGTGACGGATTCCTCGTCGCTGGTGAGCGCCGTGTCGAGGGTATGCCAGGAGAGGGTGGCGCACTTCACCCGCATCGGGTATTCGTGAACACCGGCCAGCGCGCCGAGGCTGCCCAGATCGGCCGGGTCGGCGCGGGGATGGTCGCTGGTCAGCAGGTCATGCATCTCGACGAACAGGCGCTGGGCTTCTTCCACGGTCTTGCCCCGAACCGCCTCGGTCAGCATCGACGCCGAAGCGACCGAGATCGCACAGCCGACACCGATGAAGCTGACGTCCTCCACCTTTCCGTCCGCAACCTTCACGAACAACCGCAGCTGGTCGCCGCACAGCGGGTTGTGACCGTCCACCGCACGGGTCGCATCGGGCATGTCGCGGAAGTTCCGGGGGTTGCGTTTGTGGTCCAGGATCAGTTCCTGGTAGAGGTCGCTCATCTCGCTCATGCCAGCATCTCCCGGGCGTACCGCAGGGCCTCGGCGAGACGGTCGATCTCGTCGAAGGTGTTGTAGAAGGCCATCGAGGCGCGCGAGGTGGCGGGGACCTGATAGAAGGTCATCACCGGCATCGCGCAGTGGTGGCCGGCGCGCACTGCCAGTCCCCGGTGGTCCAGGATGGTGCCCATGTCGTGCGGGTGCACGTCGTCCATCACGAAGGAGACCAGCGGCACCTTGGCTCCCGCCTGCCCGATGATGCGCAGCCCCGGCACCGCCTGCAGCCGCTCGGTCGCGTATTCGAGCAGACGCGCCTCGTGGGCCATCGCCGCCTCCCAGTCCAGCGACTCGAGGTACTCGATCGCCCGGCCCAGGCCGATGGCGCCGGCGATGTCGGGCGTGCCGGCCTCGAACCGTTGCGGCAGCCCGGCGAAGGTGGTCTTCTCGAAGCTGACCGTGCGGATCATCTCGCCGCCACCCTGATACGGTGGCATCGCCTCCAGCAGGCGCTCCCGGCCGTAGAGAACGCCGATGCCGGTGGGGCCGAACAGCTTGTGCCCCGAGAAGGCGTAGAAGTCACAGTCCAGTGCCTGCACGTCCACGCGCAGGTGCGGAACCGCCTGCGCGCCGTCCAGCAAGACCGGGACGTCGTGCTCGTGTGCCGCTGCAATAATATCCTCTATGGGGTTGATTGTACCGAGCGCATTGGAGACGTGCGTGAGCGCCAGCAGACGCGTGCGGGGGCCGAACAAGCCCGGCAGCGCGTCGAGATCCAGTTCCCCCGACGGCGTGATCGGCACCACCCGCAGCACGATGCCGGTGCGCTCGCGCAGCAGTTGCCAGGGCACGATGTTCGCATGGTGCTCCATCGCGGTCAGGATGACCTCGTCACCCTCCCGCAAGCCTTGCCCGAAGCTCGACGCGACCAGGTTGATCGCCTCCGTGGTACCGCGCAGGAACACGATCTCGCGGCTGGAACGGGCGTTGACGAACCGGCGGACCGACTCGCGTGCCGCCTCGAAGTCGCGGGTGGCCCGTTCCGCCAGCGCATGCACACCGCGGTGAACGTTCGAGTTATCGTGGCGGTAGTAATGGTCGAGTGCCTCGAGCACCGCCCGCGGCTTCTGGGTGGTGGCGGCATTGTCGAGATAGGCCAGTGGATATCCGTGCACCTGCTGGCCCAGCACCGGGAAGTCCCGGCGCACGCGCTCGACGTCCCAGGAATCGGTCGGTGTGGACAGGATGGCAGCACTCATCAATCTCCTCCTGGCCGCCCGCTTCGGGGTTCATCCCCGGTCCGCATGGCGACCGCGTGGTCTGGGTTTTTCAATTTGACCCCCAAGAATAGTCAAGATTTCCCGATGTGCCCCCGCCGGTAGAGAAAAAAGGGTAATGGCAGTCACCGGCCACGAGCACAAAGCCCCGGTTTTTCCGATACCTGAAGATCAAAAGTGAGGAGAGACATGAATGAAAACAGACTTCTGAGACTCCACCCCGCTCCCCACCTCGAGCGGTCCATCGAGGGCCTCTATCTCGGTGAGGAGATGGCGGGGCCGAATCCGGACCGGCCCTTCGTGTACACCAACTTCGTGTGCAGCCTCGATGGCCGGATCGCGACCGAGGACCCGCAGCGCGGGCGTCGGGCGTCACCGTCGGCGATCACCAACGCGCGCGACTGGCGCCTGTTCCAGGAGCTCGCGGCTTGTGCCGATGTGCTGATCATCAGCGCAGCCTTCCTGCGCGGGATCCTCGCGGGCCAGACATCGGAGCGGCTGCCCATCGGCGATGACCCCGCCTTTGACGATCTGCACGCCTGGCGCCGGGACCGGGGCATGCCGCCCCAGCCGGCGATGGTGATCGTTGGCCGCAGCCTGGACGCAGCACTCGTCGAGCATTGCGGCGCGCTCGATCGGCCGGTCTACTTCGCGGTCGGAAACGAGGCCGACGGGGACCCTGCCAGCGCGGTCGAGGCCGCCGGGGCACAGGTCCTGGTGGCCGGCAACGGACCGGGGGTGCAGGGGCGGCCACTGATCGATGCCCTGGGGCGCGCGGGGTTCCGACGCATCTACTCCATGGCCGGGCCGCGGGTGCTGCACCTCCTGCTCAACGATCGCGTCCTCGATCGGCTCTACCTCACCCACTTCCACCGCCTTGTCGGCGGGCAGTCTTTCGATACCCTGCTCGAGGGCGAGCTGCTGGAACCACCCGTATCGCTCGTGCCCCGCACGCTGTACTACGACCCCGATGTGAAGGAGGGCGCGGGCCAGTTCTTCGCCGCCTACGACATCCTTCGAAGGTAAAGCCGCGCCGGGAGCCGGTATCCGGCTCCCGGGGTTGATCCACGGTGCGCCCTCAGGCGGGCAGCACCGGCCGGCCCGGCAGCGTCAGCCGTGGGTCGGGTGCGGCTTCGGGCTGCTGCGCGGCTCCTTGTCAGACTCCACGATATCCCTGTAGCCATGCCACATCGCGAAGCCGAGCCACGGGAAGATCACGATCAGCGCGATCAGGGCCGTTGCGACCGACACCGCAAACAGTGCGGTGATGATCAGGCCCCACAGCAGAAGCGTGCCGAAATTGCTCCGCATCGCCTTCATGCTCACAGCAACACCGTCGATGAAGCCTCTCCGCCGATCCAGCATCGCCGGCAGGGTGATCACGCTCAGTGAAAACACCGCGAGCGCAAAGACGATCCCGGCGGCGATCACGCCCACGAGCGAGACGATGCCTTGCGTACTCTCCAGCATCGCGGTGAACACCCCGCCCATCGTTGCAGGGGCCCCGAGTTCACCCACTGTCAGGACGCCGATCCAGCGCCAGACGACGGTGGCCCACAGCAAGAACAGGATGATCAGCAACCCGGCGTAAGCCCCAAGACCGGCGCCAAGCTCGCGCAGTGCGCTCAGCCCGGTGCCGACAGAACGCGCCCCGCCCTGCTCCAGCCGGTAGGCCATGGCGTTGACACCGACAGCGAAGATCGGGCCGACCAGCAGGAACCCGGAGATGAAGATCATGCTGGCCACCGGCTGCGCCCAGCTGTAGGCGAGAATCAGCAACCCCACTGCGGTGACAATCACACCGTGCAGCAATGCCTGCGGTGCCCTCATCAGGTCCTTCCACCCGCTCCCCAGCCACTGGCCCAGGTTCGCTGCCGAGATCGTCCGGATGCGCGGCGTTCCCGTGTCCAGCGTCTGCTTCGGTTCCATCTCCGCCGGATCTTCCGGTATGAGAACTTCCTGCGCGTGCTTGATGGCTTCGGATTTGTCCTTGTGCGGTTCCATGCGTCCCCTCCTCGTGCATCGATTGAGCCGTTGAGGCGGAAAGCAAATCCCGCCTTCCTACCTCACACGACCGGGGGAAATGAGAGGAGTTCCGCAAACCGGAGTGCCCACCGGCCCCGCGCAGGGGTGGAAGGCCTGTCAGGTGACCGCGCGGAAGGGGGGAGGGAGGGGGCCGCACGGCCAATGCCAGCGGTCACCGACGCCGGAGAGGCGGCTACGCGCCTGCGCCTACTCCCACTCGATCGTGGCCGGAGGCTTGCCGGAAATATCGTAAGTCACACGAGATATACCGTCTATCTCATTGATGATACGGCGGGATACTTGGTCCAGAAAAGCGTAGGGGAGATGCGCCCAGCGAGCGGTCATGAAGTCGATGGTCTCGACCGCGCGCAGGGCGATCACGTAGTCGTACCGACGACCGTCGCCCATCACGCCCACCGACCGTACTGGCAGAAACACGGCGAAGGCCTGCGACACCTGGTCGTAGAGATCGGCCTGGCGCAACTCCTCGATGAAGATGTGGTCGGCGCGGCGCAGCAGGTCCGCGTATTCCTTTTTCACCTCGCCGAGGATGCGGACTCCGAGCCCGGGCCCCGGAAACGGGTGGCGGTAGACCATCTCGGTGGGCAAACCGAGCTCCACGCCGATGCGGCGCACCTCGTCCTTGAACAGCTCGCGCAAGGGCTCGACCAGACCCAGGTTCATGTGTTCGGGCAGCCCGCCGACGTTGTGGTGGGACTTGATCACGTGGGCCTTGCCGGTCCTGGAGCCGGCGGACTCGATCACGTCGGGATAGATCGTGCCCTGGGCGAGCCAGCGGGCGTCGACGATCTTGCCGGCCTCCTCGTCGAAGACCTCGATGAACTGCCCACCGATGACCTTGCGCTTCTGTTCCGGGTCGCTGACCCCCTCCAGGGCTTCCAGGAAGCGCTGCTCGGCGTCAACGCGGATCACCTTCACGCCCATGTGCCGCGCGAAGGTCGCCATCACCTGGTCGCCCTCGTGCAGGCGCAGCAGTCCGGTGTCAACGAACACGCAGGTGAGCTGGTCGCCGATGGCCCGGTGCAGCAGCGCGCCCACCACCGAGGAATCAACACCGCCGGAGAGCCCGAGGATCACGTGGTCGGAACCGACCTGCTCGCGCACGCGCTCGACCATGTCCTCGATGATGGTGCCTGGGGTCCAGAGGTTCTCGCAGCCGCAGATCTCGTGGATGAACCGCGAGAGGATGCGCGTGCCCTGACGGGTGTGCGTGACCTCGGGATGGAACTGGAGACCGTAGAAGCCGCGTTCCTCGTCGGCCATGCCGGAGATCGGAGCGGCGTCGGTGGAGCACATCAGCCGGAAGCCGGGAGGGAGCTCCGCCACGCGATCCCCGTGGGACATCCACACGTCCAGCAGGCCGTAGCCCTCCGGCGTGGTGTGGTCCTCGATGTCGGTCAGCAGACGCGTGTGGCCGCGGGCACGGACCTGCGCGTAGCCGAATTCGCGATGCCCCCAGGGCTCGACCCGACCGCCGAGCTGCGTGGCCATGATCTGCATGCCGTAGCAGATCCCGAGCACCGGCACGCCGAGCTCGAAAACCAGCGGGTGGGCGATCGGCGGGTCCTCCATGTGCACGGATTCGGGGCCGCCGGAGAGGATCACGCCGCTGGGCGCGAACTCGCGCATCGCCTCGGGGCTCATGTCCCAGGGATGAATCTCCGAGTAGACCCCGGCCTCGCGCACCCGGCGCGCGATCAGCTGGGTGTACTGCGAACCGAAATCCAGCACCAGGATTCGGTGCGCGTGTACGTCCTGGGTCATCGCATCATCCACTCCGTCAATCCCGCTATCCCGGCCACGCCCTCAATCCCGGCGATAGTTCGGGGCCTCCTTGGTGACCGCCACGTCGTGCACGTGGCTCTCGCGCATTCCGGCGGTGGTCACGCGCACGAACTGGGGCTTGGTGCGCATCTCCTCGATGGTGCGCGCACCCACGTAGCCCATGGAGGAGCGGAGCCCGCCGGTCAGCTGGTGAATGATCGCGATGATCGACCCCTTGTACGGGACCCGCCCCTCGATGCCTTCCGGCACGAACTTCTCGGGGCCGGCATTGGCGTCCTGGAAATAGCGGTCGGAGGATCCCTGCTGCATCGCACCGAGCGAGCCCATGCCGCGATAGGACTTGTAGGAACGTCCCTGGAACAGCTCCACCTCGCCCGGCGCCTCCTCGGTGCCGGCGAACAGGGAGCCCAGCATCACGCTGTGGGCGCCGGCCGCGATGGCCTTGGCGATGTCACCGGAGAAGCGCACCCCGCCATCGGCGATCAGCGGGATGCCCGTGCCCTTGAGGGCATCGCTGACATTCGCGATCGCGGTGATCTGGGGCACGCCGACGCCGGCCACGATCCGCGTGGTGCAGATCGAACCCGGTCCGATGCCCACCTTCACTGCGTCGGCGCCCGCGGCGACCAGGTCGCGCGCGGCATCGCCGGTGGCGATGTTCCCGCCGACCACCTGCACGTCCGGGTAGTGCTGCTTGACCCAGCGCACGCGGTCCAGCACGCCCTGCGCGTGGCCATGCGCGGTATCGACCACGATCATGTCCACGCCCGCCTCCACCAGCGCCGCGACACGCTCGTCGGTGCCGGCACCGACGCCGACCGCCGCGCCGACCCGCAGGCGCCCGCGGTCGTCCTTGCAGGCCCCGGGGTGCTCGGAGGACTTCTGGATGTCCTTCACCGTGATCATGCCGCGCAGCTCGAAGTGGTCGTTCACCACCAGCACCTTCTCGATGCGGTGCCGGTGCAGGAGCTCCATCACATGTTCCCGGTCCGCACCCTCGGGCACGGTGACCAGCCGCTCCCTCGGGGTCATCACCTCGGTCACGGGCGCCTGCATCCGCGTCTCGAAACGGAGGTCGCGGGAGGTCACGATCCCGACCAGGTCGGTCCCGTCAACGACCGGCACGCCCGAGATGTGGTTGGCGCGGGTAAGCTCCATCACGTCGCCGATGGTGGCGCTGGGCGCCACGGTGATCGGATCGCTGATCACGCCGGCCTCGTATTTCTTCACCCGGAGGACGTGCGCCGCCTGGCGTTCCGCGCTCATGTTCTTGTGCACCACGCCCACACCCCCTTCCTGCGCCATCGCGATCGCGAGGCGGGCCTCGGTCACGGTGTCCATCGCCGCCGACAACAGCGGCGATCCCAGAACGATCTCGCGGGTCAGGTGGGTCGTGAGGTCCACGTCGCGCGGCATCACGCTGGAATGCCCGGGCAGCAGCAGCACGTCGTCGAAGGTGAGGGCTTCCGCGAGTATGCGCATGGGCGGCTCCAGGGGTTCCGGGTGGGGGCGGAGAAATAGCCGATCAGTATAGAATTCACCGTCTTTGCGGTAAAGAAAAACCACCTGTGCCACACGACGGCAAGGAGATCACTCGTGACGGACGAGCGAAGCGTTCTCAGCGTTGGCGAGTTGAACCAGCGCGCGGATGAAATCCTGCGCGCGGGCTTCGGATCGGTGTGGGTGGAAGGCGAAGTCTCGAATCTGCGGCAATACGCCTCGGGCCACCGGTATTTCTCGCTGAAAGACGACCACGCGAGCATCAGCTGCACGCTGTTCCGGGGACGGGCCGGCAAGGCTGCCCCCTTCGCCGACGGCGACCGGGTCCGGGTCTTTGCACGACCGGGGGTATACGTGGCGCGCGGGCAGTTTCAGCTCGTGGTCGAAAGCCTCGAGTCCGCGGGCGAGGGCCGACTGCTCGCCGAATTCCAGCGCCTGAAGGCACGCCTGCTGGCCGAGGGTCTGTTCGACCCCGGGCGCAAACGCCCCCTGCCCCCGCTGGTGCACCGCCTCGGGGTGATCACCTCCGCCCAGGGCGACGTCCGGCACGACATTGCCCGCACCCTCGCCCGACGCTTCCCGCTGCTGCTGCCCTTCCGGCTTTACCCGGTCGCGGTGCAGGGAGCGGGGGCCGCACCCCGGATCGTTGCGGCGCTGGAAGAGGCGACCCGGGATGCCGCGGTGGACGTGCTGATCCTGGCGCGCGGTGGCGGTGCGCTGGAAGACCTCTGGGCCTTCAACGAAGAAGCGGTCGCGCGGGCCATCGCCGCGTGTCCGATCCCGGTGGTCACCGGGATCGGACACGAAACGGACACCACGATCGCGGACTTCGTGGCCGATCTTCGGGCATCGACGCCAACGGCCGCGGCCGAGGCGGTCAGCCCCGACGGCGCGGTACTCGGGCGGCAGCTGCACGACGCCGCCGCACGCCTCGGTCAGGCGGCGACGAGCGGACTGCGCGAACGCCGCCAGCGGGTGGAACAGGCGCGGTCGCGACTGCAGCAGGTTCACCCGGGGCGGCGGCTCGAACAGCACCTGCTGCGCCTCGACGAACTTCGCGGGCGCCTGATCCGCGAAGTCTCCGGCAACCGGGAGAAGCAGCTGTACCGGCTGCGGCAACTGGCGCTGCGCCTGAAGGTGCACGACCCCGCACGGCGCCTGCAGACGCTGCGGTCCCAGCTCCGGCAGCAGCAGCACCGGCTGTGGCTCGCCCGCCCGTCCCGGCAGCTGGTGCGGCTGCAGGACCGTCTGGAGGGACTGCACGGCCGCCTGCTGCGTGCAACCCGGGATCGCGTGCGCCGGGACGAGTCGCGGCTTCAGGCCGCCAGCGGCCGGCTGCAGGCACTCTCTCCAGAGGGCGTGCTCGAGCGCGGCTACAGCATCCTGCTGACCGCGGATCACCGCGTGGTGCGCCAGGCCGACCCGGCGCTGGTCGGCACGCAGCTGCATGCGCGGCTCGCGCGCGGCGCGCTGGAGCTGACGGTGCTGGACGCCGAGCCGCCGAAGAAGGGGCCGGGCCGGAAGCGGCAGACACGCGGCTGACGACGCGCCGCAGGCGCGGCAACGCCTTTACGCCTTTGGCCAACCCAAAGCCGATTCGCGTGCAGGCACGCTCCTACGCGGCGGATCCGGCCCCTGGCGGGAGGCGAGCCTTCCCGCCAACCCGACCTCGGGGAAGATCGGCCAGGGGGCTGGCCGCCTACGGTGCTCGGGCCGGCCTCTGTGCTTCCTGGTGCCAGGTCTTCAGGCTGGCGACATCGACATGGCCAGAGGCCGGCGGCGTTCCGGCCTGCACGGTCACCGGGGCATCGGGTTCGCCGAAGCCATTCAGCACCGCGACGGCACCGGAGAAATCCTCGTCCCGGGTGTAGCCGTTGGTGGTGACCACCGTCGGCAGGCCCGCGCCGAGGGCGGCCCGCAGCCCGTTCGCGGAATCCTCCAGCGCGAGGCAGGCCGCGGGTGCGAGTCCCAGTTCCGACAGCGCGAGATGGAAGATGTCCGGGGCCGGTTTCTTCGCCGAAACGATGTCGCCCGCCGCGATCACCTCGAACCACTGCAGGCCGTCCGCACCGAGCGCGGTGCGCAGCAGCGTGGTCACGTTCTCGGGGGTGGTCGTGGTGGCGATCGCAAGCCGCAGTCCCGCCGCGCGCGCCTCCTGCAACAGCCGCCGCACGCCCGGCCGCAGCGGGATCGCACCGGCCTCCAGCAGCGCCAGATAGTGCCGTGTCTTGGCACCGTGCAATGCACGGATGCGCGCTTCGATATCGGGTGCCCGCAGCAGATCCGGATGGGCCTCGGCGAGGTAGAGGCGGATGCGTTCCTTGCCGCCGGTCACGCGGAGCAGCTCGCCGTACCGGGCCTGATCCCAATACCAGTCCAGACCCGACTCCTCGAAGGCGCGATTGAAGGCGACCCGGTGGCCGTCACGCTCGGTATCGGCAAGGGTGCCGTCGACGTCGAAGATCAGTGCACTCAGCTTGTCCATACACCCTCCAAAGCATCCGGCGGCGCGGCAGGCCCGGCCGCGTCCGGAACGTTGCCGGCACCCACAGAGTCCCGGAGATCCGGCCGGCTGAATTCGCACACCCCGGGCGTTCGCCCCTTGCCTGCGCGGGTCTTGTCTGATAGATAAGGCGCGCTATTTCACGCGGAGACCAGCGTCCATGGCCACAGACTCGAAGAAGACCAAGCCCTCCTCCAAGCACATGGTGGCCAGCGGCATCGCCGCGTACGAGCCGGAGGCGGGCGAAGAGTACATGAGCGACGAGCAGCTGGCACATTTCCGGGAGCTTCTGCTCGCCTGGAAACAGGAGCTGCTGGAGGAGGTGAACCGAACCGTCGGTCACATGAAGCAGGAGGCCGCGAATTTTGCCGATCCCGCCGACCGCGCGACCCAGGAGGAGGAATTCGGCCTCGAGCTGCGCGCGCGCGACCGTGAGCGCAAGCTCTCGAAGAAGATCGACGAGTCCCTGCGCAACATCGATCTGGGCAACTACGGCTACTGCGAGGCCTGCGGCGTGGAAATCGGCATCCGCCGACTCGAGGCCCGACCCACCGCCACGCTGTGCATCGACTGCAAGACGCTGGCGGAGATCAAGGAAAAGCAGATGGCCTGAACGGCCCGCCTCCGCGGGTACCGCACACGCCCTCAACGACCCGCACGCCCCGGATTCTTGACCGACTGCACCGGCCGTTTCGCGCCAACGCCATCGGGCCCACTGCACGCGGGCTCGCTGACCGCCGCGGTGATCTCCTGGCTGGATGCCCGCAGCCGGCGGGGTCGGTGGCACCTGCGCATCGACGACATCGACCGGCCACGTTCCGTGCCGGGCGCCGCGGACGAGATCCTGCGCACGCTGGACGCCTGCGGCCTCGGCTGGGACGGCCCCGTGGTGTTTCAGAGCCAGCGTGAACCCGCCTACCGGGACGCCCTGGCGCGACTGGAGGCAGACGGCCGGGCCTTCGCCTGCGCCTGCTCCCGGCAGGAGGTGGCCGCCGGCGGCCTCGTCGGCCTCGAGGGGCCGATTTACCCGGGCACCTGCCGCAAGGGCCTGCCGCCCGGCCGGCGCGGACGCTCGGTTCGCCTGCTCGCCGAGCAGCGTCACTGGACGATCACGGACCGGAGCCTGGGTCCGCTTGGCTTCGACTTGCACCGGCTCGGCGGCGACTTCGTGGTCCGCCGGGCCGACGGCGTGTTCGCCTACCAGCTCGCGACGGTCGTCGACGACATCGCGCTCGGGGTCACCGACGTGGTCCGCGGCATCGACCTGCTGGGCTCGGTGCCGCGCCAGCTGCAGCTGTACCGGGCATTCGGGCATCCGGAACCCCGCTACCTGCACCACCCGGTGGTGATTGCGGATAACGGCCGCAAGCTGGCGAAGTCCTCGGGCGCTGTTCCGGTGCGGCGCGAGCGACCCGCGGCGCTGCTTGCGCCGATCCTGACCGCGATCGGCATTCCGGACATCGGTCCCGGGTTCGCCGCGGCAGGGCCGGCAGCGGTCGACGACCTGCTGGAGCACGCGCGGCGCCACTGGAGCCCGGAGCGGCTGCCGTCGGGGCCGATCTCGGCTGCCTTGCTCCGCCCGGCCCTCACCCCCGGCCCCTCTCCCGCAAGCGGGAGAGGGGAGAAAACAAGGTCTTCACGCTAACTTTCATGGCACAACCACCCCCGATGAAAGCTCCCTCCCCCACCTATGGGGGAGGGTTGGGGTGGGGGTGCGGCGCGGACGCCGGCCCCCACCCCCGGCCCCTCCCCCGCCCGCGGGGGAGGGGGGCGTCGCGCGTCGCGGTCATGCGCGCTTCTTTCGCCCCTCCCCCGGCCGCGGGGGAGGGGGAGTTCTCCGGCTTTCGCGCTAAAGTCTGGGGCTGTCCGGGGAGCGCCTTGTCTTTGACGGGTTACGAGCGATGAAAGATCACAGAAGATCGATCCTTGACGCGAGGGGGCACCGGTGAGCCAGGCGGCCAGCGTGCTGCTGCTGCTGATCGGCGTGCTGCTGTTCCTGTCGCCGGTGGTCGTGTGGGTCGCCGCGATCGCGCCGGCCTGGTGGTGGCCCTTCGCGGCGTGGGCGGTTTTCGTGGGCCTGATCGCCCTGACGATGACCGGACGCCGTGACCCTTAGCCTCGGCCTCGTCTACGCGGTCGGGGTGGTCTACCTCGCACTGCTGTTCGGCATCGCCTTCGCGGCGGAGCGCTCCCGCACGGTGGGCGGCATGGCCGGCAACGCCTGGGTCTACACATTGTCGCTGGGCGTCTACGCCACCTCGTGGACCTTCTACGGCAACCTCGGTTTCCTGGAGACCCACGGCTATCTCTACCTGACGATCTATCTTGGCGTGACACTGGCGTTTGCGGCGACGCCCTTCCTGCTGCGCCCGATGCTGGCACTGGCGCGCGAACATCAGCTGACCTCGCTGGCCGACCTCTTCGCCTTCCGCTATCGCAGCCGGCTCACTGGCCCGGCGGTCGCGCTGTTCATGCTGGCAGGCGTCCTTCCCTACATCGCGCTGCAGATCAAGGCGGTCGCCGAGTCGGCGGCGGTCCTGACCGCGGACACACCGCCGCACCTGCTCGCACTGAGTTTTACCGCGACCATCGCGTTGTTCGCGATCCTTTTCGGTGCGCGGCACATCTCGCCACGGGAGAAACACTCCGGGCTGGTGGTGGCGATCGCCTTCGAGTCGCTGGTGAAGCTGGTCGCGCTGCTGGTCATCGCCGGCATCGCCCTGTTCGCGGTCTTCGGTGGCCTGCGGGGACTGGACGCCTGGCTCGAGTCGCATCCCGAGGCGGTTACCGCGCTGTACCAGCCGGTGCTCGAGGGTGGCTGGACCAGCCTGATGGTGCTGGCCTTCGCCGCCGCCTTCCTGCTGCCACGGCAGTTTCACATGCTGTTCACGGAGAACATCAACCCCGAGGCCCTGAACCGCGCCGCGTGGGGCTTCCCGCTGTTCCTTCTGCTGCTGAATCTGCCGATGCCGCTGCTCTACTGGGCCGGTCAGGCGGCCGACCTCACCCAGCAGACCAACTATTACGCCCTTGGACTGGCCGCCTGGCTCGAGTCCCCGACGCTGGCGCTGCTGATCTTCATTGGCGGGCTGTCTGCGGCGAGCGCGATGATGATCGTCACGACGCTGGCGCTGGCCAACATGGGCATGAACTATCTCTCCCCGCCCGCCAGTCTCCGGGAACGCCAGGGCATGCCGGCGAACCTGTACCGCAACCTGCTGTGGGGGCGGCGCATCTGGATCGTGCTGATCATCGCCCTTGGCTACGGCTTCTTCGGCCTGCTGCAGGTAATCGAGGGGCTGGCACAGCTCGGCCTGATCTCCTTCGCCGCCGTCGCCCAGTTCCTCCCCGGCCTCTTCGGACTGCTCTTGTGGCCCCGGGCGACCCGCGTCGGCTTTCTGCTCGGGCTTGCCGGGGGCATCACCGGCTGGTTCTTCAGCCTGGTCACGCCCCTGCTCGGCAATGCCGGCATCTGGCCGCAGGCGCCCCGCCTGCAGGAGCTGGCCGCCGGTGGCGGGCTCGACACCTGGACCTTTGCGCTTACGGTCAGCCTCGGGGCCAATACCGTGCTGTTCATCCTCGGTTCGCTGCTGTCCCGGCCCAACGAGCAGGAGGTCGAGGCCGGCCAGCTCTGCTGCCCGCGCGAGCCGATCTACACCACCATCGACCTGCCGCTGGCGCGCGACGTGCCCGAGATGGAGGCGGAGCTGGCGGCCACGCTCGGCAGCATGCCCGCCCGGCACGAAGTGCAGCGGGCACTGGATGACCTCGGTCTGCCGCGGCACACGCGGTCGCGCCGCGATCTGCGGCGGCTGCGCGAGCGCATCGAGCGCAACCTATCGGGCCTGCTCGGCCCGGTGCTGGCACGGATGATCGTGGATCAGCACCTGCGCCTGGATGCCGCCGGCCGTTCGAGCCTCGGCGAGAGCCTGCGCCGGATCGAACAGCAGCTCGAGGACGCCCGCCTGCCCCTGACCGGGCTTGCCGCCGAACTCGATGCCCTGCGGCGGTTTCACCGGCAGATCCTGCACGAACTGCCGCTCGGTGTTTGCAGCCTGACGCCGGGCGGCGAGATCACCGGCTGGAATCAGGCGCTGACCGAGCTCACGGGCATCCGGTCGGATGGCGCGGTCGGCCAGCTCGTCGAGCGACTGGAGCGGCCCTGGGGCGGACTGCTGCAGGCGTTCCTCGACAGCGCGGACCGCCAGCTCTACAAGCTGAACCTCGACACCCGCCACGGCCCGCGGCGGCTGAACCTGCACAAGTCCTCGGTGGCGGTCACCGCGGGGCATCGGGAGGGCTACGTGATCCTGATCGAGGATGTCACCGCCCGGGTGCAGCTGGAGAACGAAGTGGCCCATGGCGACCGGCTCGCCTCCATCGGCCGTTTTGCGGCGGGTGTCGCGCACGAGATCGGCAACCCGCTGGCGGGCATCGCCTCGCTCGCGCAGACCCTGCCCCTGGAGGACGACCCCGACGAGATCCGCGACATCGCCGATGACATCATCGCCCAGACGCGGCGCATCAATACCATCGTGCAGTCGCTCGTCGCCTTCGCCCACTCGGACACACCGCCGCGCAACCGCTTCGAGCCGGTCAAACTCGCCGAACTGGTGGACGAGGCGATCCGCCTGACCCGCCTCGCGGGGCGCAAGGACATCCGCTACGCGCTGGACGGACTGGAGGGCGAGACGCTGCTGGGTGCGCGGCCGAAGCTGCTGCAGGTGTTCATCAACCTGCTGACCAACGCCGAGCAGGCCTCGCCGCCCGGCGCGACGATCCGCATCCAGGCACGGCGGAGCGGCGCGAAGGTGCGCATCACCATCCACGATGCGGGACCCGGGATTGCCTCCGCCACGCTGGACCGCCTGTTCGAACCCTTCTTCACGACCAAACCCGCGGGCCAGGGCACCGGCCTCGGACTGCCTGTCGCCTACAGCATCGTGCAGGATCATGGTGGTAGCCTAGTGGCCATGAACGCAGCCGAGGGCGGCGCCCAGTTCATCCTGACCTTACCGACCGGCAGACAGGCATGACACGAATCCTTCTGGTCGACGACGAAGCAGCGATCCGGCGCGCCGTGCGCCGGTTCCTGGAACACCAGGGCTTCGAGGTTGCCCTCGCCGAGGATCTCTCCAGCGCGCGTGAACAGACGCGGCGCACCGACTTCGATCTGCTGCTGGCCGACCTGCGCCTGCCCGACGGCGAGGGCACCGCCCTGATCGGGGAATACCCGCGGTTGCCGACCGTGATCATGACCAGCTACGCCTCGGTCGCTTCGGCCGTCGAGGCAATGAAGTCCGGGGCGATCGATTACATCGCCAAGCCCTTCGATCACGATGCGCTGCTGCTGACCCTGCGCGCCGCTCTGCGCAGCAGTGCCCACCACCGGCATCCGCCAGCGCCCGGAGTCGCTGTCGGCGAGGAGCAGGGACTGATCGGCGAGTCGCCGGCGATCGCCACGCTGCGCCAGCAGATCCGCAAGGTCGCCGCTGCCGATTCCACGGTGCTGATCCGGGGCGAATCGGGGACCGGCAAGGAGGTCGCGGCCCGCGCGATCCACGCCCTGAGCCCGCGCGCCGGCCAGCCCTTCGTCCCGGTCAACTGCGCGTCGATCCCCGAGGGCCTGGTCGAGGCGGAACTCTTCGGCCACGCCCAGGGTGCGTACACGGGTGCGGTCAAGGCGCGCACCGGCCTGATCGAATCGGCCCACGGCGGCGTGCTGTTCCTCGACGAGATCGGGGAACTGGCGCCCGCGGCCCAGGCCCGGCTGCTGCGCGTGCTGCAGGAGGGCGAGATCCGGCCGGTGGGCGCCAACCAGGCCAGGCGGGTCGACGTGCGCCTGCTGGCGGCGACGCACCGGGACCTGGAGGCGATGATCGACACCGGCGAATTCCGCGCCGACCTCTACTACCGGCTGCGGGTGCTCGAACTGCGCATCCCGCCGTTGCGGGAACGCCGGGAGGACATGGACCGGCTCGTCGACCATTTCCTCCTTGAACTGGGACAGCGCTTCGGCACGACGGGCCTGACACTGGATGCGGACACACGGCGGCGCATGCACGCCTACGACTGGCCGGGGAACGTCCGCGAACTGAAGAACGCGCTCGAGCGCGCGGTGGTCCTGTCCGAGGACAACCGCATCGACTGGGAACACCTCGGGCTCGCCCCCGCGGCGGCGGAGGCCGAGGCCCGCTCCCGCAGCGCGACCCTGAACGCGTATTTCCGACGCTTCGTGATCGAGAACCAGCACCGCATGAACGAGACGGAGCTGGCGCGCGCGCTCGGCATCAGCCGCAAGACCCTGTGGGAGCGGCGCCAGCGCGAAAACCTGCCGCGGACCTGAGCGCGGGTGCGGGCGGCGCCGCGCGGCGATCCGGCGTTACGTTGCGTAACAGCGGCTGTTACCTGAGGTAACGTTCGACCGGGGCCGGTCATGCCCACCCAGTGGCAACCCCTTGTACCCGTTCGGTCACGAGCCGTGGCTTGATTCTTGCTGAGCGACCGGAACGATGCGATGACCCCCCGGAAGCCAATGGCCGACGCGCTCGACACAACCCGGGAATTCCTGAATATGCACGCCCCGTTCGATCAGATCGAACCGGACGCGCTGGAGTTCCTGCTGCCCCGGCTCGAGACGCGGTTCTACGCCAGCGGTGAGCGCATCACCGATCCGGACAGCGGGCCCGCGCAGCGCTTCTTCATCATCCGCCAGGGTCGCGTCCGCGGCGAGACCCCGAGCGAAGACGAGCAGATCTCCGGCAAGGCCTGGGAGCTGGTGCCCGGAGAATCCTTCCCGATCGGCGCGTTGCTGGGTCGGCGGCCGGTGCATACGGTGCATCGCGCACTCGAGGACACCATCTGTCTGGAGCTGTCGGTCGAGGATTTCGACCGCCTTCGCGCCCGGTCGCAGGTGTTCAGCGATTTCTGCTCCCGGCGCCTGGCAAGCCTGCTGGAGCGCGTGCACCAGGGGCTGCTGACCCGCAACCTCGGCGGCGGCGGCAGCGGCCAGCTGAACACCCCCCTGGGGGCCCGTATCGCCCGCGAACCCGTCACCTGCGCAGCAAAGGCACCGTTGCGCGAGGCGCTAACCGCGATGCGCGATGCACGGGTCGGCTCCATCGTTGCCGTCGACGACGACCAGCGGCCGGTCGGCATCTTCACGATGACCGACCTTCTCGGCCGCGTCGCGCTCGAGGAGGTGCCACTCGACACCGCGCTGCGTCAGGTGATGACCCCGGATCCCATTGCGTTGCCGGACTCGGCCCCGGGTTTCGAGGGCATTGAGACCATGGCCGAGCACGGGATGAAGCACATCTGCGTCGTCTCCGACGGGCGCCTGGTCGGGGTGCTCGGCGAGCGTGACCTGCTGACCTCGCACCCGCTGACCCTGGACCGGCTGGTGCGGGGGATCCTGCGCGCGGAGACCGTCGCCACGATTGCCGGCCACCTGCGTGAGGTGCCGCGCATGATCGGCGCGGTCATCAGCCAGGGCGCCGAGGCCGACCAGATCCTCCGCCTGATCACCCGCATCAACGACCACGCGACCCGGCGGGTGCTGGCGCTGATCCGGCAGGAATACGACATCGACGGCATCGACTTCACCTGGCTGGCGTTCGGGTCCCAGGCCCGCGAGGAGCAGGCGCTGAAGACGGACCAGGACAACGGCATCCTCTTCCGCTGCGACAAGGGGCAGGAAGACGCGGTGCGCGAACGCCTGCTGCCCTACGCGCAGGCGGTGAACCGGGCCCTGGACGAGTGCGGCTTCGATCTATGCCCGGGCGACGTGATGGCGGGCAACCCGGATTGCTGCCTCAGCGGCCCCGAGTGGGAGCGGCGCTTCGCGCGCTGGATCGACCAGGGGACGCCGGAACACCTGCTGAAGAGTTCGATCTTCTTCGACCTGCGCGCGATCGACGGCGACCGCGAGCCGGTGGAGGCCCTGCGCTCGCAGATGCTGAAAAAGACCGCCTTCAACAGCCGCTTCCGGCGCCAGATGGCGGCCAACCAGATGAATTTCCGCCCGCCGCTCGGACTGTTCGGCGAGATCCGCAGCGGCGCCGACGGCATCAACGTCAAGCTGCAGGGCCTGACGCCTTTCGTCGACGGAGCCCGGGTGATCGCGCTGGCCGCCGAACTGCCCGCGACACGGACCCACGAGCGCATGGAACAGGCCGTGTCGGCGGAGGTGATGCGCGAAAACGACGCCCGCGACTACCACGCCGCGCTGCGCTACCTGCAGATGCTGCGGCTGCGCAGCCAGCAGAAGGCGCTGGATGCGGAGCGCGAGGACAGCAACCGGATCCGACCGGAGGAACTCGGCACCCTGGAGGCCAGGGTACTGAAAGAGGCCTTCCGGCAGGCCCGCAAGCTGCAGGGTCAGCTTGCGGTTCAGTACCAGCTCTGACCGCGTGTCGGAGGAAAACTTCAAAACCAACACCACGGAGACATTCCCATGACACTAGAGGAAAGCAGAGCCGCCTACTGGAAGGCCAATCTGCGGCTGCTGGCGGTACTTCTGACGATCTGGTTTGTCGTGTCCTTCGGGCTCGGCATCCTGCTCGCCCAGCCGCTGAACACCTTCAGCATCGGAGGTTACCCCCTGGGCTTCTGGTTCGCCCAGCAGGGCTCGATGTACACCTTCATCGTGCTGATCTTCTTCTACGCCTGGCGCATGAACGCCCTGGACCGCAAGTTCGACGTACACGAGGAATAACAACGCCATGGACCTTCAAACACTGAGTTTTCTGGTCGTTGGTGCGACCTTCGTGCTCTACATCGGGATCGCGATCTGGGCACGGGCCGGCAGCACCAGCGAGTTCTACGTCGCCGGCAAGGGCGTCAACCCGATCCTCAACGGCATGGCCACCGCGGCCGACTGGATGTCCGCGGCCAGCTTCATCTCGATGGCGGGCCTGATCGCCTTCCTCGGCTTCACCGGGGGCGCCTATCTGATGGGCTGGACCGGCGGCTACGTGCTGATGGCCCTGCTGCTTGCGCCCTATCTGCGCAAGTTCGGGAAGTTCACCGTGCCCGAGTTCATCGGCGACCGCTTCTACTCGAAGACCGCGCGCATCGTCGCGGTGATCAGCCTGCTCGTGATCTCGATCACCTACGTGATCGGGCAGATGCGCGGCGTCGGGATCGCGTTCTCGAACATCCTCGAGATGGACCTCGCCATCGGCCTGCTGTCGGGCATGGTGGTGGTGTTCATCTACGCGGTGTTCGGCGGGATGAAGGGCATCACCTACACGCAGATCGCGCAGTACGTGATCATGATCTTCGCCTACACCGTGCCCGCGGTCTTCATCTCGCTGACGCTGACCGGGCACGCCTTCCCGCAGATCGGCCTGGGCTCGACGCTGATCGGCGAGGACACCCAGCTGCTGCAGGCACTGGACCAGACGCTGATGGATCTGGGCTTCGCCGCCTACACCTCCATCACCGGCATGTCCCTGCTGAACATGTTCCTGCTGACACTGGCGCTGATGATCGGCACCGCGGGCCTTCCGCACGTGATCATCCGCTTCTTCACCGTGCCGCGCGTGCGTGACGCCCGCAAGTCCGCCGGCTTCGCACTGCTCTTCATCGGCATCCTGTACACCACGGCCCCCGCCGTGGGCGCGATGGCGATGTACAACTTCATCAACACCGTGCAGCCGGGCCCGGTCGGCGATCCCCAGGGCAACGTGCTGATCGAGGAACGGCCGGACTGGATGCTGCGCTGGGAGCGCACCGGTCTGCTGGCGTTTGAGGACAAGAATGAGGACGGCCGGCTCCAGTACTACAATGACCAGAACGAGGAATTCGCGGAGATGGCCCGCGAGGAATGGGGCTGGGAAGGCAACGAGTTCACCACGATCGACCGCGACATCATGGTGCTCGCCAACCCGCAGATCGCCAACCTGCCGAACTGGGTGATCGCGCTGGTCGCGGCGGGAGGTATTGCGGCAGCCCTGTCGACCGCGGCAGGCCTGTTGCTCGCGATCTCGTCGTCGATATCCCATGACCTGATGAAGGGGGTGATCACACCCGGGATATCGGAGCGGGCCGAACTGCTCTCGGGACGGATCGCGATGGCGGCGGCCATCCTGCTGGCCGGCTATCTCGGACTGAATCCACCCGGGTTCGCGGCCGAGGTGGTCGCACTGGCCTTCGGTCTGGCGGCAGCCAGCCTGTTCCCGGTGCTGATGATGGGCATCTTCCTGAAAAAGATGAACCGGGAAGGGGCGATCGCCGGCATGCTGGTGGGCCTTGGCAGCACCCTGCTCTACATCTTCCTGTTCAAGGGGTGGTTCTTCCTGCCGGGCACCAACATGTTCCCGGATACCGCCGAGTACTGGCTGCTGGGCATCAACCCGACCGGCTTCGGCGTGGTCGGCGCGATCCTGAACTTCATCGTGGCATTCCTGGTGATGAAGATCACGAAGGAGCCGCCGGAGCACATCCAGCACCTGGTCGAGGACGTGCGGGTACCACGCGTGGGCACGAGCTGACGCACAAGGATCGCGCCGAGCGCGATCACAAGCCCGTCTCCCGCGCTCGCGGGCGATGGGCGGGGAGACCGAACGATCGCGGCAACCCGTGACCGCTCCGATCTCCCGAGGAGGCGCGTATCGCGATGGTGATTACGCCCGCCTCATTGAGGCCCGCCGCAAGGCGGGCCTTTTCTTTGCACGACGGCACCGCTGGCTGCGGCAACCTGCGGTGGGCACCCTTCGTTTTGCCCACGCGACGATCGCCCTGTTCGCCCGCAGGCTCCGTTCACCGGTGATCCTCCGCAGGGAGGGCCAAGCGCAGCGGGCCCACCGCCCGGCCGCCGGAATTGGCGTTAAGGAACTGTTTTACCGGCGTTTTTGGTGCAGTGCAGCGTTGCCTTGTGGCCCCATGTGGGGTATCCATGGCGCATGGAACCCGAACTTCAGGAAATCCGCGACTTCCTGCTCACGAGCCCGGATTACGCCGTGCTACCGGAGCCTGTCCTCGACCGCTTGCCGAAACTGCTGAACGTCCGGTACCTGCGCCGCGGCACACCCTTCCCGCCGGAAGAATCGGCGGCCGATGACCTCTGGCTGGTCCGGGCCGGCGCGGTGGATCTGCGCGATGCCCAGGACGAACTGCTGGACAAGCTCGGGGAGGGCGACGTGTTTGCGGTGCCGCGAGACGTCGACCCCCTGAACCCGGTGTCGGGCCGGGTGGTCGAGGATGCGCTGTTCTACCTGCTTCCCGGTCCGGGCGCGCGGGAATTGCGCGAGCAGCACCCCGAATTCGCGGAGCGCTTCGACCGGGCCAGCCGGCGGCCCATGGAGCAGGCGCGCGCCGCGCTGGGCGCCGGCGGCAACCGCAGCCACGGAGTGCTGACGGTATCGGTAGGCGAGCTGGTCACGCGCCCCCCGGTCACCATCACCCCCGAGTCGACGATCCGGGACGCCGCCGAGCGCATGACGGAGCAGGAGGTATCGGCGCTGATCATAATGTCCGGCGACGAACTGGTGGGCATCGTCACCGATCACGACCTGCGCAAACGCTGCCTGGCCGCGGGCCGTTCGCGGCAGGAACCGGTCGGCAACATCATGAGCAGCCGCCTGCAGACGGTCACGCGCGAGACACCGGCCTTCGAGGCGCTGCTGATGATGTCCCGCCAGGACATCCACCACCTTCCGGTGATGTCGGGCCAGCAGCCGGTGGGACTGATTTCGACCACTGATCTGATCCGCCACCAGGGTACCAATGCGGTGTACCTGGTTCGCGACATCCGGCGCTGCGAGTCCGTCGAGGCGCTGAGCCAGGTCGCCGGGTCGCTGCCGGAACTGCAGATCCAGCTGGTCCAGTCCGGTGCCACCGCGTTTCATCTTGGCCAGGCGGTCACCGCGGTGATCGACGCCATCACGCGACGGCTGCTGAAGCTGGCCGAGGCCCAGCTCGGACCGTCGCCGGTGCCCTATGCCTGGCTCGCCTGCGGGTCCCAGGGGCGCCGGGAGCAGTCGGTGCACACCGATCAGGACAACGCCCTGATCCATGCGGACTCGAAGGACGAGGCAGTCGATGCCTACTTCGCCCGGCTGGCGGAATTCGTCACCGACGGGCTGGACGCGTGCGGGCTGCCGCACTGTCCGGGCAACGTCACGCCCGCCAACGCCGAATGGCGGCGCAGCGTCAGCGGCTGGCAAAAGGAGTTCAGCCGGGTCACCTACACCCCGGACATGAAGCGGGCGATGCTCGCCGCCCACTATTTCGACCTTCGTGTCATCCACGGCGACGCCGGCCTGTTCGACCCGTTGCGCTCCGAGGCGCTGACCCGGGTCCGGGGACAACCGCCCTTTCTCGCCCAGATGGCCCGCAACGCGCTGCGGCGCTCGCCGCCGCTCGGCTTCTTCCGGCAACTGGTGCTGGTGCCCTCCGGGGAGCAGGCGGATACCCTGGACGTGAAAAAACAGGGCCTGCTGCTGATCTCCAGTCTGGCCCAGGTGTACGCCTTCCAGGGCGGGCTTGCGGGAATGCACACCCTCGACCGTCTCGCCGGCGCCGTACACGCGGGCGTGATCACGCGGGACGCGGGCGAGAACCTGTGTGACGCCTACGAGACCCTGTTCACGCTGCGTGCACGCCACCAGGTGGACCAGGTGAAGGCGGGCGAAGCACCCGACAACCACATCCCGCCAAAAACGCTCTCGGCGCTGGAGCGCGCGCACCTGAAGGATGCCTTCGCGGTAATCGGAACGATGCAGAAGAATCTGCGCTCCCGGCTGGCCGCCAAGGGCACGCTGTGATGCAACCCCCCGGGCCGATGCTGTTCTGCTGGCGCCGCCAGCGGCGCGCGGCAAGGGTTCCGCCGGGGCCGCTGCGGGACTATCTTGCCGGCAAGATCCCGGATCTGTCGAACGACTGCCGCGAGACCCCGTTTCTCGCGGTGGACCTCGAAACGACGGGTCTGGACCCGGCCAGAGACCAGATCCTGTCCATCGGCTGGGTGGCGATGGACGGTCTGACGATCCGGCTCGACACGGCCGGGCAATGCTGGGTGCGGCCGACCCGGGAGATTCCCGAGGCCAGCGCGGTGATCCACCAGATCACCGATGACCAGGCCGCGCGCGGCGGCAGCCTGGGCGAGGCACTGGAGCGGTTTCTCGAGGTGCTGCGGGGCCGCGTGATGCTGGCCCACCACGCGGCGGTCGAGCTCGGCTTCCTCGACCGGGCCTGCCAGAGTGAATACGGGTTTGCCTGCATGATCCCGACCGTGGACACCCTGCGCCTGGCGCAAGAGGACATGGAACGCCGGCAGGAGACCGCCCGAACCGGCGGATTGCGTTTGAACGCGCTGCGCGAACGCTACAACCTCCCGCGCTACAAGGGTCACGACGCGCTCAACGACGCGTTGGCTGCGGCCGAACTCTTCGCCGCGCAGGTCACGCACCGTGCCCGGGACAAGCCCCTGCCGCTGCACCGCGTGCTGCATCGGCCGGGTCCGCTTTGGTGAAGTGGAGGGTGCCGCTGCACGTGCTATGCTCTGATGGTTCGCGTCAGCACGCTGCTGACGCCTCGGGCGCAGGCTCGGCGTGTTCCACACGGCCATTTCCGGGATAAGGGTCCTGTCTGCGATCGAGGATCCCCGCCGACGCGGCGGGGAGCGCGCGAACCCGCCCGCGGGCGGGGCCTTTGTGATTATTCGGTCTTCCGGTTGTACCGTCGCGCCACGGGGGAACGGGCGCCGTGGTACAGACGCCGAACAAGCACGGGAACCGCGGTCGCGGACCCGATAAAACCAAGATAGTAACCATGCTGGAGGCAACAGATGAGCGAAACCATCGAATCCGCGCTGCATGAAGAACGCCACTTTCCACCACCGGAAGACTTCGTGGCCAAGGCGCGGGTGAAGCCCGCGGATGCGGAGGCGCTGTACAAGAAGGCGGAGGAAGACCACGAGGGCTTCTGGTGCGACCTCGCGCGCGAGAAGATCACCTGGAAGAAGGAATTCAGCGTCGGCCTCGACGACAGCCGCGCACCGCACTTTGCCTGGTTCACCGACGGGCTGGTGAACGTCTCCTACAACTGCATCGACCGCCATCTCGAGACGCGTGGCGACAAGCCCGCGATCATCTTCGAGGGCGAGGCCGGCGATACCCGCACCTACACCTACCGCGACCTCTACAACGAGGTCGGCAAGCTCGGGAACGCCCTGCGCTCCATGGGCGTAAAGAAGGGTGACCGCGTCGTGATCTACATGCCGATGATCGCCGAGGCGGTGATCGCGATGCAGGCCTGCGCCCGCATCGGGGCGATCCACTCGGTGGTGTTCGGCGGCTTCTCGGCCGACGCGCTGCGCGACCGCATCGACAACTCCGGCGCCCGGCTGATGATCACCTCGGACGGGGGCACCCGCGGCGGCCGGGTCGTATCGCTGAAGAAGAACGCCGACAAGGCGCTCGAGATCAGCGAGGGATCGGTCGAACAGATCGTCGTGCTCAAGCGCGCCGGCAACGAGATCGCAATGAAGGACGGCCGCGACGTCTGGTGGCACGACGCAGTGGCCAACCAGTCCAATGACTGTGAACCCGAGTGGGTGGAGGCCGAACACCCGCTGTTCCTGCTCTATACTTCCGGCTCCACCGGCAAGCCCAAGGGCATCCAGCACTCCAGCGCCGGCTACCTGCTGAACGCGATCCTGACCAACGAGTGGGTCTTCGACCTGCGCGACGACGACGTCTTCTGGTGCACCGCGGACGTCGGCTGGATTACCGGCCACACCTACGTCACCTACGGCCCGCTGTCCGTCGGCGCGACCCAGATCGTCTACGAGGGCGTGCCGACGGTCCCTGATGCGGGCCGCTGGTGGAAGATGTGCCAGACGCACGGGGTCACCGTCTTCTACACCGCACCCACCGCGATCCGCGCGCTGATGAAGGCCGGGGACGAGATTCCGGACGAGTACGACCTGTCGAAGCTGCGCCTGCTCGGGACCGTGGGCGAACCGATCAATCCCGAGGCATGGATGTGGTACTACGAAAAGATCGGCGGGTCGCGCTGCCCGGTGGTCGACACCTGGTGGCAGACGGAGACGGGGGCAAACATGATCGCGCCCCTTCCCGGTGTGACAACGCTGGTTCCCGGTTCCTGCACACGACCGCTTCCGGGAATCGCCGCTGACGTGGTGAACGAGGAGGGCGAGAGCCTCGGACCCGACCAGGGCGGCCTGCTGGTGATCAAGAAGCCCTGGCCGTCGATGCTGCGCACGGTGTGGCAGGACGACAACCGCTACAAATCGACCTACTGGCCGAAGTTCGACGGCAAGTACTATCTTGCGGGCGACTCGGCACGGCGCGACGCGGAAGGCAACATCTGGATCATGGGCCGGATCGACGACGTGCTGAATGTCTCCGGTCACCGGCTCGGCACGATGGAAATCGAATCGGCGCTGGTGGCCCACGAGGCCGTCGCCGAGGCCGCGGTGGTCGGCCGCCCGCACGATGTGAAGGGCGAGGCAATCGTCGCCTTCGTGATACTGAAGGAGGACCGCCCGACCGGCGACGCCGCCGACCAGGTGGTGAAGGAGCTGCGCAACTGGGTCAGCGACCACATCGGTCCGATCGCAAAGCCCGATGACGTGCGCTTCGCCGACGGCCTGCCGAAGACCCGTTCCGGCAAGATCATGCGCCGCCTGCTGCGTTCCATCGCGAAGGGCGAGGAGATCACCTCCGATACCTCGACCCTCGAAAACGAAAACGTGGTCGCCCAGCTTCAGGGCAAGGCCTGATCGAAGCACCCCGTCCCGGTGCCGACGGGACGGGGTGCCACTCCGGGCGCCGACCGTCGGCCCGTCACGGGGGCAACCCCCATACATCGCACGGCCCCACTCGGCCGGGCGGCCGCTCCTCTGCTACCGTCGTGGCAGGGGTGCAAAGCCCCCTCCCCTTCCCTGCTGCGCGAGGTGAATACCATGGCCATGACGCACCGAACCCTGTCCCGGGCCCTGCCGGCAAGTCTTCTGCTTGCGGCACTCCTCCCCACGGCCGGACACGCCGACTCCCTGGAGGTCGGCATCACCGCCGAGATCGATCGCGTCGAGGTTCTGCACGACGGCGAGCCGGTGGTGATCCAGCGTGAGCAGGACACCTTCCACACGGTGACGCCCGACTTCAGCATGACCTCGCGCCCCTGCCCGCCCTACTGCATCCAGCCGATGCATGCAGGTCCGGGGATCGAGACCCTGGGCGAAATCGAGTTCCTCGAGTACCTGGAGCGTGCCGGCACGGATGAGGACATCCTGGTGATCGATTCACGCGGCGCGGACGAGTACGCGCGCGGCACGATCCCCGGTGCGATCAATGTACCGTGGGACAAGCTGCACTTCGGGTCCGGTGCGAGCCCGGAGGCGGTCCGTGACTATCTGGAGGACTTCGGCGTCCTCTACGACGGCGAATTCTACGATTTCAGTCGCGCCAGGACGCTGGTGCTGTTCTGCAACGGTCCGTGGTGCGGTCAATCGCCGACCAACATGCGAACGCTGACCAACCTCGGATACCCCCCCGACCGCCTCAAGTGGTACCGGGGCGGGATGCAACTCTGGCACCTCCTGGGATTCACGGTGATCCGGCCGTGAGGACCCCGGCGCTCGAGGCGCGCCCTGTCGGCCGGGAAGACCGGCCGCGATGCCATTGAAGCTAAGGGAGCGGTGTCCGCACGCGATTGACCTTTGACCGGTTTGCGTTGACGCTGCCCGCTACCCGGTCCTAGTATTCCGGGTCCGCCCGGCCCCGGAATCCCCCAGCGATGACCTACTGTGTTGCGATCAAGCTCGAAGAAGGCCTCGTGTTCGCGTCGGATTCCCGGACCAATGCCGGCGTGGACCAGGTCAGCACCTACAGCAAGATGCACACCTTCGAGACCGAGGGGGAACGCCTGTTCCTGGTCCTCACCGCGGGGAACCTGGCGACCACCCAGGCGATCGTCAATCGCCTCAAGCGCGAGATGGAGGAAGGCGTCGAGGGCAGCTTCGCCGACGTCGGCCACATGTCGGAGGCCGCCGAATACCTCGGGCGGGTGAACCGTGAGGAGCAGGACAAGCACTCCGAGGCGCTGTCGAAATCCGGGATCGCCGCGGAGGCCACACTGATCGTCGGAGGGCAGATCAGTGGCCAGGAGCCGGAAATCTACCGCGTCTACCCCCAGGGCAACTACATCACCACCAGCCAGCACACGCCCTTCCTGCAGATCGGCGAGAGCAAGTACGGCAAGCCCATCCTCGACCGCATCATCACGCCGGAGACCGAACTGGGTGATGCCGCGCGCTGTGCGCTGGTGTCGATCGACTCCACCATCCGCTCCAACCTGACCGTCGGACCCCCGATCGAGGTCTTCGTCTACGAAACGGGTTCCTTCGCCTTCGAGCACTACCTCTGCCTCGAAGCGGATAACGACTACCTGCGCGCGCTCACCGCCGCCTGGGACGAAAACATCCGGAAGGCGTTCCTGGAACTGCCGCGTTTCGACTGGGAGTCGACGCGCAACCGCAAACGGCGCGGCACGTCGTTCCACACCCGGGCCCACCACAAGGTGCACACGTCGTCGCGTTAGGCGCGGGCAGCCTCCGCTCAGTCATCTTCGATCGGCTGCACATCGACCGAGACCTGCAAGCCATGCCCCTGGCCACCGCCGCGCACCACGCCGCGGACCGGTGCGACATCACTGTAATCGCGTCCCCAGGCCAATGTGATGTAGCGCGAGTCCGGCACGGCGTCGTTGGTGGGATCGAATTCGAGCCAGCCGCGCGCCGGATCGTAGACCGCGAACCACGCGTGCGTGGCATCGGCACCCACCAGCCTCTCGGCGCCCGCGGGCGGACGCGTCTCGAGGTATCCGGACACATAACGCGCCGGAATGCCGAGCGCGCGGCTGCAGGCGATCGCCAGGTGCGCAAAGTCCTGGCAGACGCCGACCCGGCTCTCGAGGACGCGGGACAGCGGCGTGCTCACCTCGGTCTGGCCGGGGCGGTAGGCAAACTCCCGGTAAATGAGGCGGGTCAGTCGTTGCGCCACGGCCTCGATGCCCTGATCCGGTTCCGGCATCAGCCCGAGGCGCTGCGGTAGCGTCGGCTGGATCGGCAGAAGCGGCGAAGCCTGGGTGTACCGGCGTGCGTCCAGGGCCATGGCACCGGTATCCCGACGCAGGCGCGCACGCGCCGCTGGCAGCGACAGTGGCGGCTCGAACGCGAGTTCGGCGTCCATCGCGCGGCGCGTGACCTCGAAGACCGCGCTGATGCTCCACTCCTGGTGCGCCTGATCGATGTTCAGCACGCTGACGGGATTGCCAAAGGCGTCGACGTGCTCCGCGCGATAGCGCGCGTTCGGCTGCACCGCGAGCTGGTAGTGATCGAGCTGCTGCAGCGGCGTCGGACGGGGTCTCAGGCGCAGCTCGTTCAGGCTGCCGTGCACCGGAGCCGGATAGCGGTACCGGGTCAGGTGACGGACGCGGTATCTCACCGGTCCAGCCGCCCGACCAGCGGCAAGGTTGGCGCCGGCGCCAGATAGTGCGTGAATACCGCCCGATAGCCGGAACCGAGCGCCTGCTGCTGGGACGCCAGCAGTGCGTCAAGCGCACTGCGTCTATTGCCCTCGCCCGTGGTCCATTCCTCGGTCGCCGCCAGGCGCAACCGCGCTCTCGCTTCCTCGAAGTGCCGGACGTGCGCCGGAAGGCGCGGTTGACGTTCCAGCCGCGGCAGCCGCTCCAGGTGCTCCAGCAGCCGGTCCAGCTGGTAGATCAGGGCACGCGGGTTCCCGGTCTCCAAAAGCAGCAGGTCGAGCAGCCCGGCGTCGTCGCGATGGCTCGCCGGCCGCGCCCGATACACCGAGAGGCTCTCGGCAAAGGCCAGCACCATGTCGTTCAGCAATATCGCCTGACGCGGCGCGGGCGGTGCCACCACGGTGGCGCGCAACAGGTTCACCAGCAGCAGCCCCCGCTCCAGCCGTCGGCCGCAGTCCATGAAACGCCACCCGTCCTCGCGCAGCATGCTCTCCTGGGCCAGGCCCGACAGTGCGAGCAGGTGCACGTTCAAATCGTCGAGCACGCCTCCCGCCGCCAGCGGATCGCTCAGCCCGGTCAGCGGCTGCGCGATTTCGCGCAGGCCGGCCAGCACGCGAACGCTGTCGGCGGAGAGCCGGTCGAGCAGCGCATTGGCGGTGTTCTGCAGTGCGGCAAGTGCCGCGGGCACACTGCCCGGCGCCTGCGGGTCGGTCAGGAGCCGAAGCAGTTCCGGCTCCGGGTGCAACACCCTCCGGCCGGCTCCGTCCGGACCCACGAAGCCGGGATAACTGCAGCTGAGGTGGGTCAGCGCGCCCAGCATGCGGTCGGTGACCTCGTCGCCGGCGCGGGCTTCGGCGCGGATCACCTGCAACCGGCGCAGGAGCAGGCGGAACCACCGGACCAGCCCCTCGGCGCGCTCCGCGTAGCGCCCGGCCCAGAGCAGATTGTCGGCAACCCGCCGCGGGAGTCTGGCCGGCTGACTGAACCCGGACTCGAGCTCCGCGAGGCCCGGTTCCCGAATCGGCGCGGCTGTCCCGCCCGCATCCGGCAGAACCCAGGTGTCCTTGCTGACACCCCCCTCCTGATTCGACACCAGGCGATCGCCCGGCGTCCGCGCGACCCGGGTAAGCCCGCCCGGCAGCACGCGCAGGCCACCGGGGAACTGACTGGCGAAGACCCGGATAGTCCCGTGCCGCGGTTCGAGGAATCCCTGCTCGTTCAGGCAGGGCATCGTGGACAGCCCCGCGCGTTCCTGGCCGACGAAGCGGGTCGGCTGCGCGCGGATCTGCCGGTACAGCGCTGCCCGCTCCGCGTCCGGCATCTCGGCCGGGAACAGCGGCCGGCCGCCCTCGACCCGATCGATGCTGCGAACCACCAGGCGTTCGCCATGCGCGATTACGTGCTCCAGCGCGTCGGGATCACCGCACCACCAGGTGGCCACCGAGGGAAGCAGCAGCTCCTCGCCAAGGGCGAAGCGGGCGATGGCGGGCAGGAATGCGGGCCATCCAGGGCTCTCGAGCAGACCGGCGCCAAGCGCATTGGCCACCACCAGGTTGCCGCGGCGGACCGCCTCGACCAGACCCGCGACGCCCAGTTGCGAATCCGGCTCCAGGCACAGCGGGTCGCACCAGGCGTCGTCCACGCGCCGCAGGATCACATCGATCCGTTCCATCTGCCCCAGCGTGCTCAGCCAGATATGGCCGTCATGAAAGATCAGATCCTGACCCTGAACCAGCACCAGGCCGAGCCGACGCGCGAGCAGCACATGCTCGAACCAGGCCTCGTTCAGCGGCCCCGGAGACAGCAGCACGATGCGCGGCTCCGCGACCCCCGGGGCCAGGTCGCGGAGCCCCTGGTGCAGGCCGTCGAAGAACGGGTCCAGCTCGCGCACGGCGAGTTCCGCGAAGGTCGTCGGCCAGGTCCGCGACAGGATGTCCCGGTTCTGCAGCGCATACCCGCTGCCGGACGGCGCCTGGGCGCGATCGCCGAGCACGCGAAAGCCGCCGTCCGGGCCCCGCGCGAGGTCGGCCGCGTACAAATTCACTGCGGGCAGTTCGCTCTGCAGGGTGCCCTGCAGCGCCGGCAGGAAGCCGGAGTGCGCTGCGAGGAACTCCGGCGGCACCCGGCCCGCCCGCAGCAGCTTGCCCGGGCCGAAGACATCCTTCAGGATCCATTCGAAAAGGCGCGCCCGCTGCAACAGACCGCGCTCGATCACCGCCCATTCGCCGGCATCCAGGAGCTGCGGGAGCGCGTCCAGCGGCCACGGGCGCTGCACGCCCGCCGGGTCCGAATACACGTGGTAGGTGACGCCCAGCTCATCGACCAGGCGCCGGGTCTCGCGCCCGATGTCGCGCAGCGCGTCACCCTCCTGCGCCTGCAGTGCATGCAACAGCGGCTGCCAGTGCCCACGCGGCGTGCCGTCGGCCAGCAGCAGCTCGTCGGCGTCGCCTGCGACCGCTGCGTAGCCGTCCGGCACGCCCTGCCGCGCATCCGGTCGTGGCTGCGGCGCCGGGCCCTGCACCTGCGTCATGCCGTTCATCGGCTGCATGCCCTCACGGGGCGGGCTCCGGACCCCGACCTCTCAGGCGGCCTTGTCCAGAGCAAACCAGGTGTCGGCGATCGCGTCGTGAACTCCACCGATCTCCTGCTGCAGCGTGTCGATGAAGGCGTGCAGGCGCTCCTCCTTGACCAGCTGATCGACGTCCGCCCCCAGCACATGCCGCCGTGTCTGCAGCGCCAGCCGCAGCGGTACCTCGTTGCGGGGCAGCCGCTCGATCGCGCCCCGCACGTAGTCCAGCGAGTGCGCGACCGCGCGTGGGAACGGGATGTCCTGCAGCAGGAAGCGGACCACATCGACGCCGTTGATCCGCCGCTTCACGTGCTGGCGGTACATCTGAAAGCCGCTCTGCGAGCGCAGGATGCTGGTCCACAGCAGCCCCTCGTAGGGATTCGGGGAATCATCCTCCGGCCGCTTCAGCAGGCGGAACGCGCCGACATCGATCTGGCGCGAGGCCATGTCCGCACGTTCGAGGTTGCGCCCCAGACGGATGAAGTCGTAGGCCGGGTCGTGACTCATGCAGCCGGCGAGCAGTCCGGTCAAGGTCTGGCAGCGCTGCACCACCTCGGACAGGAACTGATAGCGCCCCCGCTTCCCGAGGCCGCTGTCGATGTTGTTGCGCGCGAACAGATGCAGTTCGTTGACGACCTCCCAGGCCTCCGAAGGGACCAGATCCCGGGTGGTGCGCACGTTCTCGCGCGCCGCCTTCAGGGAACTGACGATCGAACTGGAGTTGTAGTGATCCGCGAGCAGGAACTTCACGCAGTTGCGTTCGTCCTCGCGCTGGTAGTGCTCGTCGAAGACAGCGTCGTTGCCGGTCACCGCGACCAGGTTCTTCCAGGTCAGGGGGACCGACTTCGGCATGTCCAGGGAGACCAGGTGGAAGGACGTCACCATGCGCGCAGTGTTCTCCGCGCGCTCGATGTAACGGGCCAGCCAATACACGCGTTCCGCGACTCTCGAGAGCATCTCAGTCCTCCTCGTCCACGATCCAGGTGTCCTTACTGCCCCCGCCCTGCGAGGAATTCACCACCAGCGAGCCCTTGCGCATCGCCACCCGCGTCAGGCCGCCCGCGGTCACGTCGGTGCGCACGCCCTGCAGCACGAAAGGCCGCAGGTCGAGGTGGCGCGGTTCCAGACTCTCGTCACACAGCGTCGGCGCGACCGACAGGCTCAGGGTCGGCTGCGCGATGTAGTTGCGCGGATCCTTTTTGACCAGACTGGCGAACTCGGCCCGCTGCTTCTTCGATGCGTGCGGTCCCACCAGCATGCCGTAGCCGCCCGACTCGTTCGCGGGCTTCACCACCAGTTCGTCCAGGTGGTCGAGCACGTAGGCCCGGTCCTTTTCGTTCACGCAGAGATAGGTTGGCACGTTGGGGATGATCGGATCCTGGTCGAGGTAGTACTTGATCATCGCCGGCACGTAGGCATAGATCACCTTGTCATCGGCGACACCCGACCCCGGCGCATTCGCAAGCCCCACTTTCCCGTTGCGCCAGGCCCGCATCAGCCCCGGGACGCCCAGCAGGGAATCGGGGTTGAACTCCTCCGGGTCCATGAAATCGTCGTCGATCCGGCGGTAGATCACGTCCACCCGCTCCAGCCCCTCGATGGTGCGCATGTACACGCAGTCGTCGTCGCCAACCACGAGGTCCGCGCCCTCCACCAGTTCCGCGCCCATGCGCTGGGCCAGGAAGGAGTGCTCGAAGTAGGCCGAGTTGAAGATCCCCGGGGTCAGCACCGCGATTTCGGGGTAGTCCTGGGGCCGCGGCGAAATCGCCGCCAGCATGTCGAACAGCTGCGTCGGATACTCGTCAACCGGCAGAATGCTCGAGTTTTCGAAAATCTCCGGGAAGACCCGCTTGGTCACCTCGCGGTTCTCGAGCATGTAGGAGACCCCCGACGGCACCCGGAGGTTGTCCTCGAGCACATACAGCGTGCCGTCCCCGTCGCGCACGAGGTCCGAGCCGCAGATGTGCGCCCACACGCCGTGCGGCGGCTTGATGCCCCGGCATTGCTCCCGGAAGTTCCGGGCCTTGTTCAGCACGTACTTGGGAAGGACCTTGTCGCGGAAGATCCGCTGATCGTTATAGACGTCGTCAATGAAGAGATTCAACGCGGTCAGGCGCTGCACGAGCCCGGCTTGCACTGCCTCCCACTCGCGCTTCGGGATCACCCGCGGGACGATGTCGAAGGGCCACGCGCGGTCGATGTTCTCGCCCTCGCTGTAGACCGTGAAGCTGATGCCCATCTCGAGGATCGCGTGGTCGGCGGCCTGTTTGCGGACCTGCAATTCCTGGTCGCCCAGAGAGCCGAGGTACTCGGTAAGCCTGCGCGCCACCGGGCGCGGCTTGCCCGGCGCGGCGATCAGTTCGTCATAGAAGGGACAGGGGTCGTAGGACTTCCAGTCGATGGACATCCGGGCCGGGCTCCTGGGGCGGAAGCGGAGATTCCGATACTCTACTCCAGAGCATGCCCGGCAAAGAAGGACCCTATCGGAAGATCTACAGGCCGGTCCCGCGAATCTGCAAACGCCAGCCGGCCCCGGTGGAGGCGGCTTCCGGCCACGATTCAGCATCCGACGCAGGGCATCGCGCCCGGCAATCGCCCCCCGGGTCAGAGGGATTTGGTGAACTGTACCTGCTTCCAGTAGCCGAAGAGGCTGGCCGGCTCGATGGCCACCGGTTGCTGGCCGGCCACCGCCACAAAGTCGTCGAGTTCCATGTCGGGGCGGAACCCGACCGCCCGGGAGAGCGGCCGCAGGCTCCGTTCGAGCGTGCGCAGGATCCATTGGCGCGACGCGAAGTGGTTCACCACGAGGATCTGCCCGTCGGGACGGCAGACCCGCCACATCTCGGCGAACAGCCGATCGGGATTCGGGACCACCGACGCGACATACATCGCGACCACGGCGTCGAAGCTGTCGTCGGCAAAGGCCAGTTGCTCGGCATTCATCTCGACCAGGCCGGTCACGGCCGCGCAGTTACCGTCCGCAAGGCGCTGGCGGGCCACGTCGAGCATCTCGCGGCTGACATCGATGCCGACGACCTCGGCATCGGGCGTGTAGAACGGCAGGGAGATCCCGGTCCCCACTCCGACCTCCAGCACCCGCTTGCCGGAGACCGGCGCGAGGGTCTCCAGCGCAAGCTGGCGCCCCGGGGCGAAGACGCGCCCGAAGATCACGTCATAATGCCGTGCGTAGCGCCGATAACTCTTCCGTATGCTGACCAGATCCACGAACCACCCGCCCCTTCAGAGCGACCGGGCCCGAGAGCGCGTGGCCAGGTCGATGAACGTCGCCGCCGGCAACATCAGGCGGCTTCGACGGCCTTCATGCTGAGCCGGATGCGTCCCTGCTTGTCGACTTCCAGCACCTTCACGGTGACGGTGTCACCCTCGGTCAGAAAGTCGGTGACATTCTCCACCCGCTCGTTGGAGATCTGGGAGATGTGCACCAGTCCGTCGCGGCCCGGCAGGATCGACACGAAGGCCCCGAAGTCCATGATCTTCACCACCCGGCCGCTGTAGACGCGACCCACTTCGACGTCCGCAGTCAGTTCCTCGATCCGGCGACGCGCCTCTTCACCGGCCGCCTGGTCGGTGGAGGCGATCTTCACGGTGCCGTCGTCGGTGATGTCGATGGAGGTGCCCGTCTCCTCGGTCAACGCCCGGATGGTCGCGCCCCCCTTCCCGATCACGTCCCGGATCTTCTCGGGGTTGATCCGCATGGTGATGAAACGCGGCGCGTAGCTCGACATCTCGGTCCGGTGCGAACTGATCGACTCGCTCATGCGGTCCAGAATATGCAGGCGCCCGGCGAGCGCCTGGTCGAGCGCCCGTTCCATGATCTCGCGGGTGATACCGTCGATCTTGATGTCCATCTGCAGCGCGGTCACGCCGTCCCGGGTGCCGGCCACCTTGAAGTCCATGTCGCCGAGATGATCCTCGTCCCCGAGGATATCGGACAGCACCGCGAAGCGGTCCCCTTCCTTGATGAGCCCCATTGCGATGCCTGCCACCGGAGCCTTCAACGGGATGCCGGCATCCATCAGCGCCAGACTGGTGCCGCAGACCGAGGCCATCGAACTGGAGCCGTTCGATTCGGTGATCTCGGAGACCACGCGAACCACGTAAGGGAAACTGTCGCCCTTCGGGATCACCGCCTGCACGCCGCGCTTCGCCAGGCGGCCATGGCCGATCTCGCGACGCTTCGGCGACCCGACCATCCCGGTCTCGCCGGTGCAGTACGGGGGGAAGTTGTAATGCAGCATAAAGCGCTCGCGTCGTTCGCCCTCGATTGCGTCGATCACCTGCGCGTCGCGGTCGGTGCCGAGGGTCGCGACCACGAGCGCCTGCGTCTCGCCCCGGGTGAACAGGGCCGAACCGTGGGCACGGGGCAGCACGCCGGTCTGCACGGTGATCGGACGCACGGTACGGGCATCGCGGCCATCGATACGCGGGTTGCCGTCGAGGATGCGATCGCGGACGATCCGGTACTCGAGGTCATGGAAAGCGTTCTTCACCGCGTCAGCGGAAGGCGCGCCCTCCGCACCCGTCGCGAGCTGCTCGACCGCGGCCGAACGCAGACTGCTCACGCGCTCGGTCCGGGCCTGCTTCTCGGCAATCTGGTAGGCACTGACCAGGTCGTCGCGGACCACGGCGGCAATCTGCTCCTCCAGACCGTGGGCACCGGCGGGGGCCGTCCAGTCCCAGGCTGGCTTCCCGGCGGCCTCCGCGAGTTCGCGGATCGCGTTGATCGCGGCCTGCATCTGCTCGTGACCGAACATCACGGCGCCGAGCATCACCTGCTCGGGAAGCTCGTGGGCCTCCGACTCCACCATGATCACGGCATTCTCGGTGCCCGCGACCACCAGATCCAGATCGGATTCGGCCAGCTCGCTGGCCGTCGGGTTCAGCAGGTAGCCGCCGTCGCGGTAACCCACCCGTGCGGCGCCAACGGGGCCTGCGAAGGGGACGCCGGAGATCGCCAGGGCAGCGGAGGCGCCGAGGAGCGCCGGGATATCCGGATCGACCTCCGGGTTGATCGACATCACCGTCGCGATCACCTGTGTCTCGTGCTTGAAGCCTTCCGGAAACAGCGGCCGCAGCGGCCGGTCGATCAGCCGGCTGGTCAGCGTCTCCTTCTCGTTCGGGCGTCCCTCGCGCTTGAAAAAGCCGCCGGGGATCTTGCCGGCGGCGTAGGTCCGCTCCTGGTAGTTCACCGTCAGCGGAAAGAAGTCGCGACCGGGATCGGCCTCTCTGCGTGCCACCACGGTGACCAGCACCACGGTATCCGCCACGTTGACCAGTACGGCCCCGGTGGCCTGGCGGGCAATGTCGCCAGTCTCCATCACGACCGTGTGATTTCCGTACTCAAATGTCTTCTTGTATGACACGCTTTCCTTCCCGCTTCGACGTGGACTTGGGGGAACGCCGAGCTATCGGCGTTCCCCTGCGGCACACGGAAGTGCCGCTGGAATCGACCACCGCTGGTGGTTGATTCGTAAACAAGCTGCAAATCGAATTTGCAGCACAGTGCGCGCCGAAAAAGCCATACCGGCTTTCTCGGCGATTGCTTAGCGGCGCAGTCCGAGGCTCTGCACCAGCGTCTGGTAGCGCTCCTGATCCTTGCCCTTCAGGTAGCTGAGCAGCTTGCGACGCTGATTGACCATCTTCAGCAGGCCGCGGCGCGAGTGATGGTCCTTCTTGTGGTTCTCGAAGTGCCCCATCAGATGCTGGATGCGCGCGGTCAGCAGAGCGACCTGAACCTCGGGCGAGCCGGTGTCCTTCGGACCCCGGCCATGTTCCTCGACGATGGCCGTCTTGGTTTCGGTATTGAATGACATGTCTTGCTCAACTCCTGAGAACGGAAAACCTGTTGTCAGCCGCCGGGGTGGCGCGGGCGGATCACGCGGCTCGGCGCTGTCCAAACCGGTGCCGCCCCGCAACCGTCCGGGACGGGCGTTTCTGGTGCGCGCGGACGACCTTTCACCGCACGCGCTCCGGTAAAGGCGCGAAATAGTAGCATGGCCGCGGAATGAATTAACAGGAAACGGCCGAAACGAACAGGCGGCGGGGCGCGACCCGGCCGTCGTCCTGCAGCAAGCCGATTCCGATGAAGCCCCCCGCGGCATCATAGAGGCGCAGTGGCCCGATCTCGCGCACGCCCGGGACGAACACGGGCTGTCCCTGGCGCAGGAACCGGCTGCTCGCGGCATCCAGCCGGATCGCGGGGCGGTCCGCCAGCGCCCGGTCGGCCGGTAGCAGCCAGCGCTCGAGGCCCTGAGGGCCCGCCTCCGTCGCCGCGGCCTCGAGCGACGCCAGCGAAACCATCTCGGCCGCGTCGAAGGCGCCGTGACCGGTCCGGCGCAGTTCCGCGACGGTCGCACCGCAACCCAGCGCCCGGCCGAGGTCCTCGACCAGGGTGCGGATGTAGGTGCCCTTGCTGCACCGGACCTCCAGGCGCAGCCGGTCGGGCGCGACCAGCGACGCAGTCAGCTCGTGTATCGTCACCAAACGGGCCGGCCGTTCCACCTCGACGCCCGCGCGCGCGAGCTCGTAAAGACGCCGGCCGTCGTGTTTCAGAGCGGAATGCATCGGGGGCACCTGCCAGATCTCGCCGCGCAGCGCCGCGCAGGCGCGCTCGATCGCGTCGGAGGACAGGGACGGCACCGGGTTTTCCCGGACGACCTCGCCCTCCATGTCTCCGGTCGTGGTCACCAGCCCCAGCCGGGCCTCCGCCTCGTAGCGCTTGTCGGCGTCCAGCAGCCAGCCCGAAACCTTGGTGGCCTGGCCGAAACACAGCGGCAGCAGACCGGTTGCCAGGGGATCGAGGCTGCCCGTGTGACCGGCCTTGCGCGCGGCGAGCAGGTACTTGACGCGCCCCAGTGCCTGGTTCGACGTCAATCCCCGGGGCTTGTCCAGCAGGATGATGCCATCGACGTCGCGACGCTGGATCGGCATGCGTTGGCGGCGGCGGTAGACCGCGCTGGGGCGCGCGGCCTCAGCGCTGGTCCGGACCGTCGGCGTCATCCGCTGCCGACTCACCCGAGTGGTGGGCCTCGTCCTCCGCGATCGCAGAGTCGATCAGGGCCGAGATGCGCGCACCGCGCTCGGGGGTGTCATCGTAGACGAAGCGCAGCTGCGGCACGGTCCGCAACCGCATGCGCGCTCCGAGCTCGCGGCGCAGATAGCCGGCGGCGTTGTTCAGCCCCTGTTCGGCCTCGCGCCCCTTTTCCTCCCCGCCCAGCTGGGTGAAGAAGACCTTCGCGTGCGCGAGGTCGCGGGAGACCTCAACACCGGAAAGGGTCACCATCCCGACCCGGGGGTCCTTGACCTCCAGCCGGATCAGATCCGCCAGCTCCCGCTGCATCTGGTCGCCGACGCGATCACTGCGCTGGTAGTCCCGACGGGCCGTCATCAGAGTGTCCTCGCCACTTCGACCCGCTGGTAGACCTCGATCTGGTCACCCGGGCGGACATCGTTGTAGTTCTTCACCGCGATCCCGCACTCGGTGCCGGTACGCACCTCGCTCACGTCTTCCTTGAAGCGACGCAGACTCTCCAGCTCGCCTTCGTAGATCACCACGTTGTCGCGCAGCACGCGGATCGGGTTGCCGCGCTTGACCGTGCCCTCGACCACCAGGCAGCCCGCGACCGCACCGAAGCCCGACGCCTTGAAGACGTCGCGTACCTCGGCCAGCCCGACGATTTCCTCCCGCGTCTCGGGCGACAGCAGGCCGGAGAGCGCGTGCTTCACGTCCTCGATCGCCTCGTAGATCACCGAGTAGTAGCGGATGTCGACGTCGTTGTCCGCGGCCAGGCGGCGCGCCCCGGCATCGGCGCGCACGTTGAACGCGATGATGATCGCCTGGCTGGCCATCGCGAGGTTGATGTCGGACTCCGAGATGCCACCGACCCCGGTGGATACCACCTTCACCCGCACCTCGTCGGTGGACAGCTTGATCAGCGAGTCGCGAAGCGCTTCGGCCGAGCCCTGTACATCCGCCTTCAGCAGGATGTTCACGGTCGCGACCTGCCCTTCCTGCATCTGGTTGAAGATGTTCTCCAGCTTCGCGGCCTGCTGTGCAGCCAGCTTGTGCTCGCGCTGGCGGGTCTCGCGGTGCGCGGCCACCTCGCGCGCGGTCTTGTCGTCCGCGACCACGAGGACCTCGTCCCCGGCGTTGGGCACCCCGGACAGGCCGAGGACCTCCACCGGCATCGACGGGCCGATCTCCTTCACCGCCGAGCCGGTATCGTCGAACATCGCGCGCACTCGGCCGTATTCCTGGCCACTGAGCAGGATGTCGCCGTGCTTCAGCGAGCCGGACTGCACCAGCACCGTCGCGACCGGACCCCGCCCCTTGTCCAGGCGTGACTCGATCACCACGCCGCGTGCGGGGCCCTCGTCGGGCGCCTTCAGTTCCATCAGCTCGGCCTGCAGGCCGACCGCCTCGAGCAGTCCGTCGACGCCCTTGCCGGTCAGCGCCGAGACCTGGACGAACTGGGTATCACCGCCCCACTCCTCCGGGATCACCTCGCGCTGGGCCAGTTCGTTCATCACCCGGTCGGCGTCCGCATCCGGCTTGTCGATCTTGTTCACCGCGACCACCAGCGGCACGCCGCCGGCCTTCGCGTGTTCGACCGCCTCTATGGTCTGCGGCATCACGCCGTCGTCCGCCGCGACCACCAGGATCACGATGTCCGTGGCCTTCGCGCCCCGGGCACGCATCGCGGTGAATGCGGCGTGCCCCGGGGTATCGAGGAAGGTGATGCCGTCCCGCGTGTTCGGGACGTGGTAGGCCCCGATGTGCTGGGTGATTCCGCCCGCCTCGCCCGAGGCGACCTTGGTCTTGCGGATGTAGTCGAGCAGCGAGGTCTTGCCGTGGTCCACGTGACCCATCACCGTGACCACCGGCGGACGCGGCTTCGTGTCGAGGCTCTGTTCGATATCGAGGGTGATCTCGTCCTCGATGCTCCGGGCCTCGGCGGGGACGGCCTTGTGTCCCATTTCCTCGACCACCAGTACCGCGGTGTCCTGGTCGATGCTCTGATTGATCGTGGCCATCACGCCCATGCCCATCAGGGCCTTGATCAGCTGCGGAGCCTTGATGGCCATCGCCTGGGCCAGCTCGCCCACGGTGATGGTCTCCGGGATCTCGATCTCGCGCACCACCGGCGCGGTTGGCCGCGCGAAGCCGTGCTTGCTCGCCACCGCCGCGGCGGCCGCGGTCTGCGCGACGCGGCTCCGACCCTTCTCGCGACGCCCGCGGCGGTCGCCGGTCACGTGCAGTTCGCGGCGCCCGCCCGCGTCGTCGCGACCACCACCGCGCCGACCCTTCTTCTTCGCCGGCTCGCCCTTGGCTGCGGCCTCCTGCTTGGCCTTGACCTCCTTGTCCGCGAGCTGCCTGAGGGCCTCTTCCTTGCGCTCCATACGCGCCTTTTCCTCGGCCTTCGCGAGGGCCGCAGCCTCTTCCTCGCGCTGCTTCTGTTCCTGCCGCTGACGGCGCTCTTCCTGCTCCTGCTGGCGCTGTTCGACTGCGCGGCGCATCGCCTCGCGCTCGACCTCGACCTGGCGGGCGAGCTGCTCGGTGCGGCTGAGCCGCCGTGTCGGGGCCGCCTCCGCCGGTTCCGGCTCGACCTCCGGTTCGGGCGCGGCCGGGGTCTCGGGCTCGGCGGCGGTTTTGGTCACCGGCACCTCGGGTTCCGGGGCCGGCTCGGCCTCGGCCGCCGGCATCTCGCGGACGGGCTCGGGTGCAGGGGCCTCCGGCGCCTGCGCTTCTGCGACCGGTTCCACCGCCGGTTCCGGTACCGTCTCCGGAGTGGGAACGGCGGTCGGCTCCGCCACCGGAACCGTCTCGGCCGGCTTGCGCAGGACCTGGCGGCGCTTGCGCACCTCGACGTTGACCGTCTTTGTCCGTCCCTGCCCGGCATTGACCTTCAGGGTCTGTGTCGTGGCACGGCGCTTCAGCGTGACGCGCCCGCCATCGTCCTTTTCGGCTCCGCCGTGCGTCTCGCGCAGGTGCGCCAGCAGACGCAGCTTCTGCGCGTCGCTCACTCGGGCCGCCGGGCCTTCCACCTCGACACCGGCCTCCTTCAGTTGGCCGATCAGGCGGTCAACCGGCGTACCGACCGATTCCGCGAGTTGCTGTACTGTCATCTGCGACATTGCGCCTACCTCCTGTCCAATTCTATACGCTCGAAGCGCGCCCTGGTTTGACCGGCCATGTGCGGCCTCAGGCGTCGGCCGCGAACCATGGGGCCCGCGCCGTCATGATCAGCTCGGCCGCCTGCTCCGAATCGATCCCGGTGGCCTCGACCACGTCATCGACCGCCTGCTCGGCCAGATCTTCCATGGTGCAGATGCCGTTGGCCGCCAGCTTGTTTGCCAGCGCCGGAGTCATCCCCTCCATGTTGAGCAGGTCGTCCGCGGGTTGTGCGCCCTCGAGCTGCTCCTCGGCGGCGATCGCCCGAGTCAGCAGCGCGTCGCTCGCGCGCGAGCGCAGTTCCGCGACGATATCGGCATCGAACTCTTCGATTCCCAGGAGTTCCTGTTCATCGACATAGGCCACCTCGTCGAGTGTGGTGAAGCCCTCCTGCACCAGGATTGCCGCGACCTCCTCGTCCACGTCCAGGGAATCCATGAACTGCTGCTGGACCACCTGCGCCTCGGCATCGCTCTTCTCCGCCGCCTGCGCCTCGGTCATCACGTTCAGTTCCCAGCCCGTCAGCTGCGAGGCCAGGCGAATGTTCTGCCCGCCACGCCCGATCGCGAGGGAGAGCTTGTCCTCGGCCACGGCGATATCCATGCTCTGCTTTTCCTCGTCCACGACGATCGACAGCACCTCGGCGGGCGACATCGCATTGATCACGAACTGGGCCGGATTCTCGTTCCAGACGATGATGTCGATGCGCTCACCGGCCAGTTCGTTCGACACCGACTGCACGCGCGAGCCACGCATCCCGACACAGGCGCCTACGGGGTCAAGCCGGGGATCGTTGGAGCGCACCGCGATCTTCGCGCGCATGCCCGGGTCCCGGGCCGCACCCATGATCTCGATGATGTTCTGGCCAACCTCCGGGACCTCCAGCTTGAACAGTTCGATCAGGAACTCCGGAACGGTCCGGCTGATGATGAGCTGCGGACCGCGCGCCTCGGGCCGGATCTCGCGCAGGTAGCCCCGGAGCCGGTCGTTGTTGCGCACGGATTCCCGCGGAATCATGTGTTCGCGCGGCACGAGCGCCTCGGCGTTGCCGCCGAGATCGATATAGACACCGTTGCGGTCGGTGCGTTTCACGATACCCATCACCAGACCGCCGACGCGCGACTGGTACTCCTCAACCACCTTGGCGCGCTCCGCCTCCCGAACCTTCTGCACGATCACCTGCTTGGCAGTCTGGGCGGCGATGCGGCCGAAATCGACGGCCTCGACGGGCTCCTCGATCACCTCGCCGACCTCGATCTCCGGATATTTCTGCCGCGCGTACGAGAGCAGGATCTGATGCTCGGGCGACTCGAATTCCGGGTCATCGTCGTCCAGCACGGTCCAGCGCCGGAAGGCCTCATAGTCCCCGGAGCTGCGGTCGATCTTGACGCGCACATCCATCTTGCCACCATGGCGCTTGCGGGTGGCCATCGCCAGCGCGGACTCCAACGCCTCGAAGATGACGCTCTTGTCCACGCCCTTCTCGTTCGACACGGCGTCGACGACCAGCAGGATCTCCTTGTTCATTCAATGCCTCTCCACGACGTCGGCGGACTGCCACCGATAATTCATCAACGGCCGGGTTCGATCGGCTCCAGCAACCGGGCCCGCGCGATTGCACCGAATGGCAGCAGGAAGGACTCGCCATCGACCTCGACCTCGATTCCCTCGTCCGACACGGACAGCAGACGGCCGCGGTAGTTGCGGCGCCCGTGTTCGGGCCAGGCCAGCCGCACTTTCAGATCGCTGCCGAGGTATTGCCGGTACTGGGCCTCCGTGAACAGCGGGCGCTCGATTCCCGGGCTCGAAACCTCCAGGGTGTAGTCGCCCCGGATCGGCTCCTCCACATCCAGTACTGCACTCACCTGTTCACTGACATCGCCACAGTCGTCCACGGTGATGCCGTCGGGGTGGTCGATGTACACACGCAGCACCACGGGCCGCGAGCCCGAGTGATACTCGAGCCCCCAAAGTTCGAAGCCCAGCGATTCCACGACGGGCTTCAGCATCGCTCCGAGCGCGTCCGACTTCTCCAACGCCATCCTGCTCCCGGGCCGTGCGACGACCCTCGTTCGCCGGGCACGCCCGGCACCAACAAAAAAAGGGCGCCCAACCGCCCCTCGGATGCGGTCGCCGGCTTCACCCGCGTCCGCCAAGCCTTCACCAAACCCGATCGCCGTCCGGAGACGGAGATCGCGGGTCCAACAATAAAGGCCCCGGTTGGGGCCTCAAGGCATGTGCCTGCGGACGACCCGCGGGATTGCTCCCCACGCCTGCCGGCCACCGGCGAACTCCGTCTCAGCCCCATGGAAGGATCGCCATGCCATCCAGCCATTCAGGGCCCGCAAGACCGGAAAGCCTCCAGCCATGCGGGAGCGGCATAGTACCGCAGCGGCCGCTGCCCCGTAAAGGGCTGCGGACACAGGTCGAGAGATGGGTGGTAATGGACAAGGAACACGCGGCGCTGCTCGTACGCATACCCGAGAACAGCACCGTCGCCAGGCTCTTGGCGCCCGTCTCCGCACCATTCCACGTTGTTCCCTTCGGCCGTCAAGGCCTGTTTCAACTGGCCAGAAAAGTAGGATTGAAGCAACCGTCGCGGCGTTGGTTCGTCAACACGCTCGCCCGGCCGGGCGGCTCAACGCCCCCTTCTCCCCCCACTCCAATGGACTCTCGCTGGGCTGCCGGCCTGCCTTTCGATCGCGGTGCCGTCAGTCCGCCGGGTTCAGGCGCGCGTGGGTTTCCTCGCCCCACCACCAGACCACCGCGCCGGAGACCCACATCGCGACCACCACAAACCAGAAACCCCAGGTGACCGAACCGCCGAGATGAGCCACGATGCCCAACCCCAGGGCACCGATACCGTAGCCAAGATCCCGCCAGAACCGGTAGGTTCCGATTGCCGAACCGCGCCAGTTGGGATGCGCGATGTCCGCGACCGCCGCGCTCAAATTGGGATACAGCAGAGCCATGCCAAAGCCGGTCACCGCGGCGGCAAACGACCACCATAGTACGCCCTCGCCCAACAGGGTCAGAGCGACCCCACCGCCGCAAATCCACATGCCCCAGACGATCGGCCGCAGACGCCCGATGTGATCCGACAGGCGGCCGGTCAGGAACTGCGAACCGCCCCAGACGAAGCCGTAGATCCCCACCACCCAGCCGATCGCGGGAAGGCTGAGCCCCTGCTGATACAGGAACACCGGATAAAATACCCACACCAGGGCATCCACGAACTTTTCCACGAGCCCGGCCTGGCTGAACGCGGCCATGCGGCGGTCGCGCCAGGACATCAGGGTGAACACCTCCCAGGACGTCGGCGTATCGGCGATATTCTTCGGATAGCGTGGAACCGGCCCGGTGGACCGGCCAGCAGCATGCCGCGCACCCTCGGCCTTCGCCCAGTCGAGGGTCTCGCGCACCCACAGCGCGGTCATCCCGATCGCCAGCGCGATCACCGCCAGCCCAAAGATCAGCAGCCCCATGCGCGGCCCGAACGCGGCCGCCATGTAGCCGGTCACGATACCCGCGACCGCCACACCGACGTAGCCGGAGAACTCGTTCATGCCCATGGTGAAACCGCGCTCGTCGGCGCGGGTGATGTCCATCTTGGCGGCCTGGGTCATCGACCAGGCGAGGCCCTGGTTCACGCCCAGCAGCACGGTTGCGGCGACGATCCAGTTCCAGGATGGCGCATGGAGGATCATGAACGGGATAGGGATCGCCGCCACCCAACCCAGCATCAAGACCGTTTTGCGCCCGAGCCGCTCGGACAGGCGCCCGGCCACGAGATTCAGCGCCGCCTTGACCACGCCGAAGGCGACGACGAACGAGGTCAGCAGCAGGAACGAGCCCTCGGCTACGCCGAACTCGGTCTCCGCCAGCGCCGGCACGACCGTGCGCATCATTCCGATCGTCAGGCCGACGAAGAACACCTGGAGCAGTTGCTGGACGAACTGGCCGAGGTTCTCTCGAATCCCCTGCGTCAGGTGATCATAGGCCGCGGCCGTCTTGCGCTTGCTCATGCCGACCTCCTTAGCCACGCCCGGCACGGAAGACAGTAACCGGTACCGAAACCGACGTCCGCTGGTACCTTCTCCCACAGCACGGGCCAGTCGTCGCGCTCGAAGCCATGCTCGGTCATGTCCGGATAGACTCCCGGCGGGACAGCATGGTCGAGCATGTGCAGATGATCGACTGCGACCCCGGCGCGCTCCATGATCGTCGCCGCAACGCCCAGGAGCAGCCGTGTGTGGCTCTCCTGCGCCTGCCGCTTGGGCGAGGTGTTCACGAACAGGGCGGACAGCCCGCCGAAGTCGATCGCGTTATTGGCGCACTGCGCCTCCTGGCGATCGGAAAAGACCATGACATCGTCTCCTATCTGCCGCTCTCAGAGTCTCGGACTCGCTATCGCAGTTTGATTCCTTCCGCTGCACAGCGGCCGGGACAAAACGTCTGGGGTCCTGAAGCTTCGAACCATTTGCACGAATAGATGCCGCCCTGATCCACAAACGTGCAGATCGCCGCATCCGTCGTTCTTGAACCGTCGAGCCCCCGGTTCACGTGCGTTGCATCCACGCCCATCTCGCGCAACCGATTGACGAGCCGAAACGGGATATGAACGTCGCAAAGAACGCGCATCAGGCCACGTGAAGGACCGGCTCCCCGGACAACAGGAGCCGCGCATAGTGCAGGCAGGCCACGATGTCCTCACGTTCCAGCTCCGGATGGTCGGCGATGATCTCATCCATCGTCATGCCCGACCCCATGAGGTCCAGCACCACCTCGACAGGCCAGCGCATGTGTCGAACACAGGGCTTGCCGTGGCAGACCTCCACGTCCAGGGTGATGCGACTCAGCTCTGCCATGGGGTAACTCCGACCGTGACGTTTTCTTGGATGCTACTCCCGAGTGCTCGCGGGCGTCCGATCGAAACCGCGGAGGTGCGAAGCGCTCGGTTACGCCGGCCAGCCTGATACGCCGGTGCGCTCTCGTCATTACCTCCAGAGGCTGGCAAGCCCGGTTTCTCGAGCCGATTCGTT
>Ga0207421_10000547_pt1 | contig 48496 bp, 42 predicted proteins | sample SodLakKL_010_SED_4_FD_187542 | JGI IMG/M metagenome (GOLD analysis project Ga0207421, IMG submission 187542) | Alkaline sediment microbial communities from Lake Tanatar, Kulunda Steppe, Russia - 8KL_010_SED (SPAdes) (version 2) | ecosystem: Environmental > Aquatic > Non-marine Saline and...
GCTTGATAACCTGATCATTATGCCGTTTTCTGTGGAGTTTTCGAAAACTTCACCCCATGATTTTGTTACCAAATACCTGATCGGGCAGTTGGGTGCCCGTGTCATTGTTTTTGGGCATAACCACCATTTTGGCCATGAACGAAAGGGTGACTACTCTTACCTGCATGAATTAAGCAGTGAATTGAACTTTGAGGTGGAAGAAATGCCCCTTAAGGTCATTGAGGACGAAACTGTAAGCTCGGCCAAGATCAGAAAAGCACTTGCAGCCGGTGATATTCAGAAGGCCAATGCCTACCTCAATCATCAATATTCCATAAAAGGTGTGTTAAAGAAAGGACGTCCTGTCAAAGTTCTTTCGGAAAACGATTCCATATCTGTTGATTTTGATCAAAAGGAAAAATTGATTCCCCCCCCTGGTGTTTATGCCACCAAGCTGATGGCGAAAAGCCAATGCCTGAAATCCATGACGCTGATATCGGTGAAGGATGGCCTGAAACCTGCCGTGGAGAGTTTGCCCGTTGAAACGGATTATTCGCCTGAAGGAGAGAAAGGCATTTTGCTGTTTTACAAGCAGGTATATGCAGGAGATCCGGTTGGCACCGGCTCCGGAGAAGAGAAGCTTTTGAAGAATGCCCGGGCAGATGTGGAAGATTTAATTTATTAGGTTATCATACTTTCCCGTTAGCCCTTGTTGCGTCATCATTCATGCGATTCATGCATTTAATTATTTGAATGCGATTTTTGACTGTTTTCATGCCGCCTTCTTCTGAAACTTTGAGTAAATTTGCACGATGACAAGATTATTCCATTTATGATATATCATCCTGAAAAATACAGTATTGAGGACAAAAGGATGACCCCTTTTATCGACCCTGATGAGATCACGGAAATTCTCAGGAATACCAAACCGGATCCGCCCAGGGTAAGAGAGGTGATTCAGGCTTCACTGGATAAAAAAAGACTTTCGCTGGAGGAAACAGCGGTGCTGATCAATGCAGAAGATCCCGGACTGATTGAAGAGATCCGGGAAGGGGCCCGGACGCTTAAGGAAAAAGTTTACGGTGAACGGATCGTATTGTTTGCACCACTTTATGTGGGAGATTTGTGTACCAACAATTGTCAGTATTGTGGTTTCCGGGCTTCCAACAAGGAGATGCAGAGGATCACGCTTTCCACAAAGGAGCTTGAAAAGGAAACAAAGGCACTTATCGATCAGGGGCACAAACGCCTTATATTGGTTTACGGGGAGCACCCAAGGTATTCACCTGAGTTTATTTCTTCTACTGTTGAAACTGTTTACGGACTAAAGCACGGCAATGGAGAGATCCGCCGGGTAAATATCAATGCTGCACCTTTTGATATTCCCGGATTCCGTATCATTAAGGATGCAGGTATAGGTACTTACCAGATTTTTCAGGAAACCTATCATCAGCCAACTTACAGGCAAGTGCACCCAGGTGGTCTGAAACGCGACTACAATTGGCGCCTGACCGCCCTTGATCGTGCCCAGGAGGCCGGCATTGACGATGTGGGCATTGGCGCTCTGTTCGGGCTTTACGACTGGCGCTTTGAGGTAATGGGGCTGGTTCGTCATGTCAACCATTTTGAAGCGGTTTACAATGTCGGTCCCCATACCATATCTTTCCCCCGTTTGCAGAATGCACATTCCCTGAATATTTCAAAAGAGCACATGGTTAGTGATGAATCATTCACACGGCTGGTTTCTATTTTACGTTTGGCAGTGCCTTATACCGGAATGATACTCACTGCAAGGGAACCTGCCCATATCAGGGATGAAATTTTGCGATATGGTGTATCTCAAATAGATGGTGGAACAAACCTTGAGCTGGGCGGGTATTCCGAAGGTATGAAAGAAACCCAGGATTTGAGCAGGGAACAGTTTCAGATCAATGACAACCGATCCCTGGCAGATATCATGGATGAGCTGATTCGTTCAGAATATATTCCTTCATTTTGTACGGCCTGCTACCGTTTGGGAAGAACCGGAGAGCATTTCATGGAGTTTTCCGTACCCGGTTTCATTAAAAGGTATTGTTCCCCAAATGCGCTTTTGACCATGGCGGAATACCTTGAGGATTATGCAGGTGAGGAAACCAGAAAGGCAGGTTACGAACTGATTGAAAAGAAGGTTCGTGAATTATCGGGTTCTGTTCCGGTGGATAAACTAAGGGAAAAACTTCAGCAGATCAGGCAGGGAAAAAGGGATTTGTATTTTTAAATGAACTGACCATGCAACAGACAATGATTTTGGGAATTCTGGTTTTTGACCGGATCAAGGAAGCCGGAATGACACAGAAAGTGCTGTCGGCCCATGCCGGTGTGATACGTACCAGGCTGGGATTTCATGAACTTTCAGATAAAGTCTGCAGCCGGGTGGGAACCATTGTATTGGTGCTTCAGGGGGATCCGGAACAATGGAAGGAGCTGGAGGAGGATCTGTCTGCCATCGGTGGGGTTGAAATTAAGAAAATGACCTTTGATTATTTATTTAGATAAAATATAATAATATGCCGTTAATCAGAGTTTTGGGTGTCTTGGTAAAACTGCGAAGTGAGGCGGCCATCGAAGTACAGGATGTGCTGACCAAATACGGTTGCTCCGTCAGAACCCGGCTGGGGCTGAATATTCCGGAAGATTCCGGTGCCGAGGAGCAGGGCCTGATCATTCTGGATCTGTATGGTGATCCGGATGAAAGCCTGCGCCTCGAGAATGAACTCAGAAGCCTGAATAACGTGAAAGTACAACGAATGGAATTTGATGACTGACCTAAAACAGACCAGATATGGCAAAATTGGTTCATTTTTCGGAAGCAGCTTCGCTTGCACTGCATGCAATGGTGCTCATAGCCAAAACTGAAAATCATGTGAATGTTAGTAGCCTGGCTACTGAGATGGGGGCTTCCCGCAATCACCTTGCCAAGGTGTTGCAGCAATTGGTGAAGTATAATTACCTGAAGTCTGTGCGCGGTCCTTCAGGTGGGTTTGTCCTCAATAAACCCGCTGATCAGATAACCGTACTGGAGATTTATGAAGCCATCGAAGGATCCATTGATGTTCCGGAATGCCCGCTCGACAGAAAGATCTGTCCTTTTGACAAATGCCTGATGAACGGATTGGTGGCTGATGTAACCATGCAATTCAAAAAATATTTTCAAGAACAGACACTCGAGGATTTTGTCACACGTTCCTGATAAGGTATATGACTTTAAAGGCAGGTAAATTACTTTCCGGCATTCAATCTCCCGCTGACCTCCAAAAACTGTCGCAGGAGGAGTTGCAATTACTTTGCGAAGAATTGCGACAATTTATCATTGACGCAGTCAGCCTGAACCCCGGCCATTTTGGTGCCAGTCTGGGGGTGATTGAATTAACCGTGGCCCTGCACAAGGTTTTTGACACTCCTGATGATCAGCTTATATGGGATGTTGGCCACCAGGCCTATGCCCATAAGATCCTCACGGGTCGTCGTGATTGTTTTCATACCAACCGTCGTTATGGCGGCATCAGTGGGTTTCCCCGCATGGACGAAAGTCCGTATGATGCGTTTGGAACCGGGCACGCTTCTACCAGTGTTTCCGCAGCCCTGGGTATGGCCGTTGCCTCAAACCTGAAAGGAGATGATCGACATCACATTGCTGTGATCGGTGATGGCAGTATGACGGGCGGACTTGCATTTGAGGGACTGAATCATGCCGGGGTTTCCAATGCCAACCTGTTGGTGATTCTCAATGACAACGGTATTTCGATCGATAACGGTGTAGGGGCATTGAAGGAGTACCTGACTGACATTACCACCTCCAGAACCTATAATCGCCTGAAGGATCATATCTGGCGCTTGCTTGGCAAAGCCGGCAAAATTGGTCCCGGGGCCAGACGATCCATTCAGAAGCTTGACAATGCGATCAAATCGCTGTTGTTTCGTCAAAGCAATTTCTTTGAGTCACTTGGTTTCAGGTACTTCGGACCTGTTGACGGTCACGATGTCGCTTACCTGCAGCGAATACTCAGCGACCTGAAGGAGATAAAAGGACCCAAGCTTCTTCATGTGGTTACGGTCAAAGGAAAAGGATATCCGTTTGCCGAAAAAGATCAGATCCGTTTTCACGCACCGGGATCCTTTGATAAAAAAACCGGAAAAATACAGGTTGCAGATAAGCAAAGCGATCATTCACCCAGGTATCAGCAGGTGTTTGGTGAAACAATCCTGGAACTGGCAGAAATGAATTCACGGATTGTGGGGATCACCCCTGCCATGCCATCAGGTTGTTCATTGAACATTATGATGGGGGCAATGCCAGGCAGAACTTTTGATGTGGGAATTGCCGAGCAGCATGCGGTTACTTTCAGTGCAGGACTGGCTGCTCAGGGCATGATCCCCTTTTGCAATATATATTCTTCCTTTTTTCAACGGGCTTACGATCAGGTGATCCATGACGTGGCACTACAGAATTTGCCGGTGGTTTTTTGCCTGGACAGGGCCGGACTTGTGGGAGAGGACGGTCCGACACATCACGGTATATTTGATCTTTCCTTTTTGCGGTGCATCCCAGGTCTGGTGATTGCAGCACCCATGTGTGAGGAAGAACTTCGCAATATGATGTATACTGCCCAGCTGAAAGCTGATTCCCCTTACGTGATCCGGTATCCGCGTGGACATGGTGTGATGAGGGACTGGAAAACACCTTTCCGGAGCATAGAAACCGGTAAGGGCAGAAGGCTAAGAGAGGGTAGCAATATTGCAGTGGTATCCGCAGGGCATATTGGCAACATGGCTCTTCAGGCATGCCAAATATTTGAGGAAGAGAGTGGCCTGTCAGTTTCCTGCTACGACCTTCGTTTCCTTAAACCTTTGGATGAGCGCATGCTTCACGAGGTTTTCTCCACGCACGAAGCAGTTATTACAGTGGAAGACAATGTACTGAGTGGAGGAATGGGAAGTACCCTGCTTGAGTTTATGGGAGATCATGATTATCAAGTTTTTCTGAAAAGACTCGGAATACCTGATTATTTTCCGGGTCAGGGTACAATCCCGGAATTGCAGCGGGAATGTGGCATTGACCGTGGGGCTGTTTTAAATGCCCTGAAAAATGCTGCAGACCGGCTAAAACTGAATACAACAGACCATCGAAAACGAAAAACCGGAATGTATGTCGGAAACCATCGCCAATAGTGATCAGGTACTTATCGCCTTTCTTCTTACTCTGTTTGCCGGACTGGCCACGGGTATCGGGAGTGCCATTGCATTTTTTGCGAAAAAAACCAATACCCGCTTCCTTTCTGCAGCCCTGGGTTTTTCAGGGGGCGTAATGATATATCTTTCTTTTGTGGAGATTTTCCCGAAATCCATAGAGATTCTGGAGGCAGAAATGACAGTTCAGTCAGCCTATATGCTCACGGTTGTGGCTTTTTTTACCGGAATGCTGGTGATTGCAGTCATAGACCGTTTGGTTCCGGATTTTGAAAATCCCCACGAACATAAGCGTGTGGAGCAGATGGGGGGGGAAGAAGCTGCAAAAAACAAGAAACTATATCGCATGGGCATTTTGTCGGCCCTTGCCATTGCGATTCATAACTTTCCGGAAGGGCTGGCAACTTTTCTGGCGGCTTTACAGGACATCCGGCTGGGCCTTCCGATTGCCATTGCCATCGCCATTCATAACATTCCGGAGGGTATTGCCATTTCAGTACCTATTCACCATGCAACCGGTAGCAAAAGGAAAGCGTTTCTGTATTCTTTTCTATCAGGACTGGCAGAGCCTGTGGGTGCAATCGTGGGGTTCTTTATCCTGATGCCGTTCATCAATGATGTGGTTTTTGGATTCCTGTTCGCATCCGTCGCCGGCATCATGGTGTTTATTTCCATTGACCATCTGTTGCCCACCGCCAGAGAATATGGAACCGGGCATCTTCCGCTTTACGGCCTGATGGCTGGGATGGCCATAATGGCCATCAGTCTGGTCTTTTTCATGTAGTGCGGATAACGGCTGATTCAGGGATATCGCGTAAGAAAGCTGTCCATGAATCCCTGATCACGTAATTCACTGCGCACCTTCAGCGCTTCTTCCCGATCGGTGAATTCACCAACAATGAGTTTATAAAGATTTCTGCCATCCTCTATGGAGATTTGGATAAAAACAGGATGGCCAAAATTTAGCTGATAGGCGGAGGCAATGCCTGAGACCTGGTCCGGGTTTACAAAGGATGCGACCTGAATACCTATACCGGAGGGCGATGCTGCTTCCAGCAAGGTATCATAAAAGCCCTCATCCAGTTCGGTCAGTTCCCGTGGAGACAACCTTTCGCTCAGCATCCGTGTTTCCTGTTTAAAATCACTTTTTTCACCTGCCACATAGGAAGGTTCTTCGGCTTCAGCCAGATGATCCCGGGCTTGATCTTCGTTCCCCAGCTCCTGGTATGTATGCCCGAGGTAGTAGTGCAGCAAAGGATCATCCGGATAACTTTCACGGGCCTGCATCAGATCTTTCAGTGCATCGCTGTAGAGGCCGGTCTGATAACGTGCTCTTCCCCTGAAAAAATGGACTTCTCCAAACCCGGGATTTAGATTGTGGGCGACATCAAAATCCTGCAGAGCCCGTCCGAATTCTCCGGTTGCATAATAGGCCTTTCCGCGTTGAAAAAAAGAATAATAATCGGGGCTGATATGCAGCGCCTCACTGTAATGATAAATGGCTTCATTGTATGATCCTTTTGAGGCATAAGCCAGTCCGGAAAAGTAATGCAGCTGATCGGCATATTTGTGGTCAGATCCGGTGATTGCCCTGAAATCTTCCAGTGCCTGCTCATACTGACTGAGCTCAATATGTGCCAGCCCCCGGTACAGGTAGGCATCGGTAAGCAAGGGATCAAGTGCGATGGCTGCATCAAAAGAGGTAAGGGCCTGGCTGTAATTGCCTTCAATCCCTTTCCGGACACCTTCGGAAAACAACTCCCGGGCTCGTCTGATGTCTCTGTCTGAAGGCTGGCTCATGCATGCCGCGGAACAAAAAATTCCGGATAACAGGATGATGATACAAAGGACTCGCATAGTAAACCTGTCGGAAAATGAATGTTTGCGATAAAAAAGCTTTCAGACAAATATAAGGAATTATCGCAGGGCCCTGGCGTTCAGGAGCAGGATTAGTTTTCTGGAAACAGTATTGTAATAGCGCCTGTTGTTGTAAAGGCCTACCCAGCGGATTCCCTGTATGCTGTTGGTCAGGAAGCATTCATCTGCATTTTCCAGTTCACCCGGATCCAGCGGTTTCTCTTTCACCTCAAATCCGTTTTCTGCAGCTGTTTCCATGACCACACGGCGCATGATCCCCTCCACGCATCCCTGGTTGACCGGTGGTGTAAACAGTTGTTGTTGCCGAACAATGAAAATATTTGAGCTGGTGGCTTCAATGATGTTCCCATCTTCATTCAGGATCAAACAGTCGCCGAGTCCGGATTCTCGCTTGTACAGGCTGGCCATCACATATAGCTGCGCATTGATCGACTTGATTGAGGAAAACTGATTGACTCCTTTGCGCATCCCGGTATATTCTTTCACATGAACTCCCCTGTTGTTCAGTACGAAATTTTCCTGATCCAGTTTTTCCGATTCTATCAACCAGGAGACGCTGTTCCCAATGGGCATGTAAAGACCGCCATCTTCACGGAATGCTGAGAAACGCACCCTGGCATTTCCTGTTTCAGAATGATTGGCTGACACAAGCTCTTTCACTGCCCCGGTGAAGAGGTCTTTTGACCAGTTGGCACCAGGATTGATCTGGAGCAGTTCCATTCCCCCTGTCAGGCGCGAAAAATGTTTGTCGGCCCATAAAGGTTTTCCACGTGTTACCCGAATGGTCTCAAATAATCCGTCACCATAACGAAATGCCCTGTTTGAGGGTGACAGGATGAAGTCATCTTGTGGGATCAGCCGGCCGTTCCAGGATACCATGTTCATGTATAGGCAGTTTAAAAAACATAGTGGATGAACCGGGAAAAGAATCCGGGATCAAGTACACCTGTGAATAACACACCGAATATGGCTCCCCAGAAGTGGACATCATGCCCAACATTATCGCTGCCTCTTTTGGCCATGTAAACGGAATAAAGCAGGTAAAGGATGCCAAATAGAAAGGCAGGAATGGGAACTGGGAAAAAAATAAAGATAATGGAGCCCTGGGGGTATACGAGAATGCTGGCAAAAAGAACAGCTGAGACTGCGCCACTTGCCCCCACTGCATTATAATAAGGATCTTTGGCATTTTTGAAATAAGCAGGGATCACACTTCCCACCAATCCGACGATGTAAAGCAGCAAAAAGAACAATTGTCCTGTACTGCCAAAATGGGCAGAGAACTCGTGTTCCACATTCCGGCCAAAAGAAAAAAGAACAATCATATTCACCAACAGATGCGTATAATCCACATGCAGCAGACCATAGGAGAAAAACCGGTGCATTTGTCTGTGCTCCCTGATGGCGTAAGCATTGAATTTCAACCGCTCGAACATTCTTCCACTGCCAAAAGCAGTGATACTTGCCAAAACAGTCGCAATGATAATAAAGAGGGTGGCCGACATTTCAGTTCAGGGTTAACAAGATGTGTTTTTGGTCAATACCTGATCTGCAACTGTTCAAAGGTATCATCCTCAATAATGCGGATCGCTTCTTTGAAAAAATCTTCATGTTGCATGACCACCTGAATGTAGGCGGAAAAGTCAAAAAGATTTCTGGCAATCTGACCCTTGAGCTGACGCTCAATATGTTCAACATACTTTTCTTCTTCCTCCTCCTCATCAACGAGGTCGTGCTGATCTGCTGCATAATTCTGCAGAGAATCTATCAGGTCTTCATGCACATGAAAATTTTCAATGAAATCGTTTACATTGTCGTACTGTTCTGACAAGGTCTGACGGTTACGATTGGTGTATTCAATCGCGAAGGTATTGAGAATTCCTTGCCTCAGCATCCTGGAATAATAATCTGAAACTTCAGCGGTATCCAGTGGAGTGAAAAAGTCCGGCATGATTCCGCCACCACCATAAACAGCCCTGCCGTTGATCTTGGTACTGTACTTCAAAGAGTCGGGAAAAGTAATGTTATCCGGACTTACCAGTTCTCCGGAGGAAAGGCGGTTCGAAAGATCGGCATAATACTGGTCGGTGCCCTCGTCATATGGTTTTTGAATACTGCGTCCGGTGGGGGTATGATATTGTGCGGTGGTCAGTCTGATAGCTGACTCATCGGGTAGTTCAAATGGTCGCTGGACCAGTCCTTTGCCGAAGGATCGTCTTCCGACGATCAGCCCCCTGTCCCAGTCCTGGATTGCCCCGGCGAAAATTTCACTGGCTGAGGCAGAACCTTCGTTGATCAGCACCACCACTTTTCCTTCTTTGAAAATTCCACTGGCGGTGCTTTTGAACTCCTGCCTGGGGGCCGCATGTCCCTTCGTATAAACAATCAGCTGGTCGCGTTCCAGGAATTCGTCAGTCAGGTCAATGGCCACATCCAGGTAGCCACCAGAATTATAATTCAAATCAACAATAAGATCGGTCATTCCTTCCGACTTCAGGTCACTGATGGCATCCTTTACTTCCTGCAGGGTGGTGCGTGCAAATCTGTTGACTTTGATATACCCGATTTCGGGGGTGGCCATAAAAGCTGCATCTACCGAATGGATCGGGATCTGGTCACGGGTAATTGAAAAGTCAAGTAACTCAGAAGCTCCCGTACGGTGAATGGAAACCTCCACCTCCGAACCGCGTTCACCCCGCAATTTTTCTTGCACATATTCATTGGTTACATTGCTGCCATATGCTTCTTCGCCATTGATGTACACAATCTTGTCACCGGGCATTAATCCTACTTTTTCTGAGGGCCCACCCGGTATGGGGCTTACCACAGTGATGGTATCATTGATCAGATCAAACTGTATCCCAATTCCTTCAAAACTGCCCTCCAGCGGCTCATTGGCCCTCTTGAGTTCATCAGCGGAAAGATAGCGACTGTGTGGGTCCAGTTCGCGGAGGATGCCACGAATGGCATCCTCAACCAGCTTTTCATCATCAAGTTCTTCAATGTAGGCGAATTCTATAAACTGCAGTGCCCGCTGAAGCTTTTCCATTTGATCCTGACTGACCTGTGAAAAAGAAGTGGCAGCCAGGGAAACAAGCAGTATTGTGAGTGTCAACAGGCGGGTCATGTGCTTAAGTGTGTTCATTTCTGGGTATTTCTTTTGTTCTTAAAAAACAGGATCCTCAATGCTCTCAGATCCCGTTATGAAATAAATCAAACTATCCGTACTTTTGAGTAAACAAAAACAAGGCCAAAAAGTCTTTATAAAAACAAAACCTATCTCAGCTTCTGACCAATCATACAAAATTAATAAAAAGGTGGAAAAACAGCGGTTTCTGAACAGTCTGATTTTTCCGCTCATTTTTGTATTGATCCTTTGGTTGGTGAAAACTTTGGAAATGGCCTTTGGGATGTCATTATCTGATTTTGGAATTTTCCCTAAAACTACTTCCGGGTTAAAGGGTATTCTCTTTTCTCCTCTGATCCATGGAAGCTTTTCTCATCTTGCTTCCAATAGCCTGCCCTTGCTTGTGCTTGGTACAGCCTTGCTGTATTTTTACAGGGAGGTCGCATTACCGGTATTTTTGTGGGGGCTGGTCATTACCGGATTCTGGGTTTGGCTGATGGGAAGACCTTCTTACCATATTGGTGCTTCTGGTATAATATACTGCCTGGCTGCATTCCTTTTTGTCAGCGGTATCATTCGCAGGCACCCACGACTGATGGCCCTTTCGCTGCTGGTGGCTTTTCTCTACGGGGGCCTTATTTGGGGGGTATTTCCTGTCCGTGAACACATTTCCTGGGAAGGACATTTAATGGGGTTGCTTTCAGGAGCTTTGCTTGCCTGGTTCTACAGGGAGCATGGTCCGCAGCGTCCGCTCTATTCGTGGGAACTGGAGGATGAAGAGGAGGAAGAAGAAGAAGAGGAGGCTGACGATGGCAATGCGGTAATTTATTATGACCAAGCCGATTGAATTACATGCTGCCACGGTCTATTTCGCGCTGTATGTCTTTCTTTTTGATGGTCTCCCTTTTATCATAAAGTTTTTTCCCCTTGGCCAGAGCGATCTCCAGCTTGGCAAGTCCTTTTTCATTGATAAAGAGTCGGGTAGGGACAAGGGTCAGCCCTTTTTCTTCCAGCCTGGATTTGAGTTTTTTTAGCTCCCGCGCGGTTAGCAATAATTTTCGTTCACGTTTTGGTTCATGGTTGTTGTAGGTTCCGTGAGAGTATGGAGCAATATGCATGTTTCTCACAAACAGCTCATGCTTGCTGAATGCACAGTAGCTTTCAGTAAGGCTGGCTTTTCCTGCACGTATTGATTTGATCTCGGTGCCGGTAAGAACCAGTCCTGCCTCGAACTTTTCCAGTAAAAAGTATTCAAAACTGGCTTTTTTGTTTTTGATGTTGATCTTACCTGACATGGCTGTTTTGTCTTTGACCCGCGAATATAGTAAAAATAAGGAATACGGCTTTTTTACTCCAGGAGTCAAACCAAAAAGTATTTTTTATTGTTGCCTTATTCATAAAAAAATATACTTTTGCAAAAAATAAAACCCATTACATATGTATTGGACTTTGGAACTGGCGTCGAAACTCGAAGATGCTCCCTGGCCCGCCACCAAGGAGGAGTTGATTGATTACGCATTGCGATCGGGGGCCCCGATGGAAGTCATTGAAAATCTTCAGGAAATTGAAGACGAAGGCGATGTTTATGAAAGTATTGAAGATATCTGGCCGGACTATCCCACAAAAGATGATTTCTTCTTTCATGAGGACGAATACTGATGGTCTTAAAATTAAAATGAAATAAGATAAGTGGTTAAGTAAAAAACCGGCATCCGCCGGTTTTTTGCGTTTTAGCCCGCGCCGAATTGTATACAGATTTGATTAACTTTGTTTTTCCTAAAAAGACCGATCTATGCTTAATCTTGTAAAAAAAATATTTGGCAGTAAGGCTGACAGGGATTTCCGGGAAATAAAGGGAACTCTTGAAGCGACCCAGCAAGCCTACGAATCCATCAAGACCCTCGACAATGACCAGCTCAGAGCCAAAACCCTGGAACTGAAAAAACGGATTGAAGAAAGCGTTCAGGAAGAACAAAAGCAGATTGATACGCTACGGGAGTACCTTGAGAACAATTTTAATATTGACATTGAGGAAAAAGAGCGGATTTATCAGCAAATTGATGCCCTGGATGACAAACAGAATGAGAATACGGAAACCCTTCTGGGAGAACTGATCCCGGAGGCCTTTTCAGTGGTTAAGGAAACCGCACGTCGTTTCAAGGAAAATGAAGAGGTGATTGTTACCGCAAATGATTATGACCGGGAACTTGCAGCGGTCAACCCCAGCATAGACATCAGGGGCGATAAAGCCTGTTACAAAAATCAGTGGATGGCAGGCGGGAACCTGATCACCTGGGATATGGTGCATTATGACGTCCAGCTGATAGGCGGTATTCATCTTCATAAAGGGAAAATTGCTGAAATGGCTACAGGTGAGGGTAAAACCCTGGTTGCAACCCTTCCAGTTTACCTGAATGCCATTACAGGCAAGGGGGTGCATATCGTAACTGTAAATGATTATCTGGCCAAGCGCGACTCTGAATGGATGGGAATGCTTTTTCAGTTTCACGGACTGAGGGTGGATTGCATTGACAAATATCAGCCTCACTCACCAGAACGAAAGAATGCCTACCATGCGGATATTACTTATGGCACCAACAACGAATTTGGGTTTGATTACCTGCGTGACAATATGTCGCGAAACCCCGGTGAACTGGTGCAGCGAAAGCTAAACTATGCCATTGTGGATGAGGTGGACTCGGTATTGATTGACGATGCCCGTACTCCATTGATCATATCCGGTCCGACACCCCAGGGCGAGAAGCATGAATTTCATGAGATGAAACCCAAGGTGGAAAAACTTTACAGTGCCCAGCGCATGCTTGTAACCAACCTGCTGGCTGAAGCAAGAAAACTCCTTTTTCCCAAAGAGGGTGAACCTGACGAGAAAAAAGGAGGTGAACTGCTGTTGCGCTGTCACCGCGGACTTCCGAAAAACAAAGCCCTGATTAAGTTTTTGTCTGAACCAGGCATGAAGAGCATTTTGCAGAAAACTGAAAACCTGTATATGCAGGAACAGGGAAAGCATATGCATATTATTGATGATGAGCTGTTTTTTGTGATTGAAGAAAAAAACAACTCCATCGAACTGACAGAGAAGGGTATTGACCTGATCACCAGTCAGACTGAAGACTCCAACTTTTTTATTCTTCCGGATATTGGCTCAGAAATGGCGGAACTGGAAAAAGCGGACCTGCCATCTGAGAAGAAAATGGAGAAGAAAAATGAACTGCTCAATGATTTTTCCGTTAAAAGCGCCCGGGTACATACCATCAACCAGTTGCTGAAGGCCTATACACTCTTTGAAAAGGATACAGAGTATGTGATCATGGACAATAAGGTAAAGATTGTTGATGAGCAGACAGGTCGTGTTATGGAAGGGCGGCGGTATTCGGACGGACTGCATCAGGCCATTGAAGCCAAGGAAAACGTCAAGGTGGAAGCAGCCACCCAGACCTACGCCACGGTAACGCTCCAGAATTACTTCAGGATGTACCGTAAGCTTGCGGGGATGACCGGTACGGCAGAAACAGAGGCCGGAGAGTTCTGGAATATCTACAAACTGGACGTGGTGGTTATTCCCACACACAGGCCGGTTGTCCGGGAAGATAGAGAGGATTTGATCTATAAGACCAAAAGGGAAAAATACAATGCCATTATTGATGAAGTGGGTGAACTTGTCAATGCAGGCAGACCTGTGCTCGTGGGTACCACCTCAGTGGAGACCTCTGAGCTGCTTAGCCGAATGCTCAAACTGCGATCAATTCACCATAATATACTGAATGCCAAGCATCATCAAAAAGAGGCGCAGATTGTTAAAGAGGCGGGTCAGGCCGGTACAGTAACCATTGCCACCAACATGGCCGGGCGTGGTACAGACATTAAGCTCGGCCAGGGTGTGGTTGAGGCTGGCGGGCTGGCGATTCTCGGTACGGAACGGCATGAATCACGCCGTGTTGACCGTCAGCTGCGCGGACGTGCAGGTCGCCAGGGCGACCCCGGGTCATCGCAGTTTTTTGTTTCCCTGGAGGATGACCTGATGCGGGTATTCGGCTCAGGCAGGATTTCGTCACTGATGGACAGGATGGGTTTGAAGGAAGGAGAGGTGATTCAGCATTCCATGATCACCAAGTCGATTGAAAGGGCCCAGAAAAAGGTGGAGGAAAATAACTTTGGTATCCGTAAAAGACTGCTGGAGTACGACGATGTGATGAATGCCCAGCGTGAAGTGATCTATAAAAAGCGCCGGAATGCCCTGTTTGGAGAGCGACTGGCCGTGGATATCGCAAATATGATGTTCGATACCTGCGAACAGATGATTCAGGAATACCAGGAAACAGGCGATTTTGAAGGGTTTACTTTTGAACTGCTCAGGACCTTTGGTACCGAACCACCGTTCAGTGAACAGGATTTCATTGAGGGCAAACCCGATAAGCTCAACGAATCATTGTATGCTGTTGTATTGGAATCTTACAAAAAAAAGAATGAGCAGATTGCTGAATCTTCCTTTCCTGTGATCAGGGAGGTATACGAGAAGGCATCTCAAAAATATGAGAATATTGCCATTCCGATTACCGACGGGATGAAGACCATGAATGTGATTGCCAATCTGAAAAAGGCATATGATACCAATGGGAGGGAGGTTTCACTGGCCATTGAAAAAGGGATCACCCTGACCATCATCGACAATGCCTGGAAGGACCATCTCCGTGAAATGGATGACCTGAAGCAATCTGTGCAGGGAGCTGCTTATGAGCAAAAAGATCCATTGCTGATTTATAAATTTGAATCATTCGAATTGTTTAAACGAATGATTCAGCAAGTGAATAAAGATATCATTTCTTTCCTTGGCAAGGCGCGGTTGCCAGTCCGTGATCCCGACCAGATTCAGCGCGGCACCGAACAGGAAAAAATGGATATGAGTAAGCTGCAGGCTGGCCGCAGTGATTTGCCCGGCGGCAAGGGTGGTAAACAAAAAGCACAACCTGTGAGGGTTGAAAAAAAGGTGGGCCGGAACGAACCCTGCCCCTGTGGCAGTGGCAAAAAGTACAAGCAATGCCATGGAAAAGGAAATTGATGAATCTTAAATGCGTTGCCATATGTTTTCCTTTGAAACAACACTGAGGGTTCGTTATGCAGAAACAGACCAGATGGGTTTTGTGTACTACGGAAATTATCCGCAGTATTATGAAGTGGCCAGGGCAGAGGCCATGCGAAAGATGGGCATGAGCTACAGGGAGATGGAAGAGCAGGGGGTAGTGATGCCCATTGCAGACATGCACATAAAATATATTCGTCCTGCCCATTACGATGACCTGCTGACCATCAAAACTTACGTACCCGAAATTCCCGGATCGAGAATGCACTTTGATTATGAGATTTTCAATGAAGGGGGGAAGCTGATCAATAAAGGATATACAGTGCTTGCATTCATCAAAAAAGAAACTGGAAGACCTTGTGTTGCGCCTGACTGGTTTTTGAACAAATTAAAAGAAGCATAGTTTTGATATATGGGATCCGGGCTGTGCAGCCGGAAGTTCATAATTGTCTGTGAGTGGATATTAAAAAAACAATGTTATGAAAGAAATGAAGATAGTGCTGGGTGAAAATAAGAAAGTGGAAGCCCATTACAAGGGATTTACCATATATACCGATCAGCCTGAAAAAGCTGGAGGAGACGCTGATGCACCGGCTCCTTTTGATCTTTTCCTTGCTTCCATCGGAACTTGTGCTGGTTTTTACGTACAGGCTTTCTGTAATCAACGGGGTATTTCAACCGATCATATTGAATTGGTTCAGAGGATGCACCATGACAGGGATACCAAAATGATCAGTAAAATTGAGATTGATATTTTGCTGCCTGCTGACTTTCCCCAGCAGTACCGGGATTCTGTTGTTCGTGCTGCCGAATCATGCTCAGTGAAAAAACATATTGCCAACAGTCCTGAATTTGTACTGAATATAAAATAATTCCTCCCCGCAGTTATGAAGAAAACGCTTGTGATCGGTGCCAGCCCGAACCCTTTGCGATATGCTACCAAGGCTGTAAAGAGGCTCAGGGGATATGGTATTGAAGTGGTGGCGATCGGAAAACGGGAAACGACCATTGAGGATGTGGAAGTGAAAACTGGTACACCACCCTTGGAAGATATCCATACCGTGACCCTATATGTCGGTCCCGACAACCAGAAACCTTACATTGAGTATATCCTTTCACTGAAACCCGAACGAATCATATTTAATCCGGGGACTTATAACAGAGACCTGAAAAAAAAGGCCGAAAAAGCCGGCATTGATACCATTGAGGACTGCACCCTGGTCATGCTCAGTATGGATGAGTATTGATGCCGGCATCGGGTATAATATAAATTTAACAAACTAACCATTACTATCTATTACCATGGCAAAAAAAAACATTGGGTTTGACTCCAAACTGATTCACGCTGGAATGTTTGATGATCAGTTTGGCAGTGCAACAGTTCCGATTTATCAGACAAGTACGTTTAAGTTTAAAAGTGCGGATCATGGAGCAGCCTGTTTTGCAGGAGAGGATGACGGGTTCATTTATACGCGCCTGAACAACCCGACCATTGATTCGCTGGAAAAGCTCCTTGCCGAACTGGAAAACGGTTACCGGGCAATTGCCACCAGCTCAGGTATGGGTGCGGTCAATACCATTTACAGCGGGCTTTTGAATCAGGGTGATCATATAATTAGCACTGATGCAGTTTATGGCCCTTCCAGGGTGGTAATGGAGAAGCATTACAGCAAATTCGGAGTGGAGTCAACCTACGTCGACACCACCGAACCGGATAACATCCGAAAAGCCATTCGTCCAAACACCAAAATGTTGTATGTGGAGACCCCCGCCAATCCGACAATGGCCATTACCGATCTTGAAGAGGCCGTAAAGATTGCCAGGGAACACAATCTGATTACGGTGGCTGACAACACCTTTTGCAGTCCTTACCTTCAGCGCCCCATTGATTTCGGGTTTGATGTGGTTTTTCATTCAATTACCAAGTTTTTAAACGGTCATGCAGACATCGTTGGGGGAATCATTGTAAGCAGGGATAAATCATTCGACGACATCCTCCGTCCCATGATGATCAACCTTGGATGCAACATGGACCCCCATCAGGCTTATCTGGTGATCCGCGGTCTGAAAACCTTGTCTCTGCGCATGGATCGCTCCCAGGAAAATGCCACAAAGGTTGCGCATTTCCTCGAGGATCATCCGAAAGTGGAATGGGTGAATTATCCGGGCCTGAATTCCCATAAACAATACGAGCTGGCCAGTAAACAGATGAAAGGACCGGGTTCAATGATAAGTTTTGAACTGAAAGGCGGACTGCCGGCGGGCAAAGCCCTGATGAACAATGTAAGGTTATCGATTCTGGCAGTATCTCTTGGCGGAGTAGAAAGCCTGATTCAGCATCCGGCCTCCATGACCCATTCTAAAATGGACCGGGAGGCCAGGGAGCGATCCGGAATCTCAGATGGTTTGGTAAGGTTTTCTGTAGGTATTGAGGATGCAGAGGACATCATTGCTGATCTGTCTCAGGCGCTGGAGCAGGTAAATTAAAGGCTTTAAAGACGGCTCGTTGCCTGCAAAATATTTTTATTTTTGTATCGTATTATAATAACCTGTTATATGCCAACTGCCGCTTTGGCGGCTGCCACACTTCATTGCAAGTGTCGTTAACGAAGACAAGCTGCTATCACTTTAATTAGTAACGAGAAACTTTTTCTTTTGATGGAAAACAAGGAAAACCTGGATCCCCGAAATATCCGGACAGAAGAACCGGAAGGGGAAGAGCCCCGGACCAGCGAAAAAAACGCAAGTATCACTCAAACTGAAAACAAAGGACTTTCTGAATCTGCCGAACAGCCAGCTCAGAAAAAGGCTGCTGAAGGAGTGCCTGAAACAGGACAGGAACAGCCTGCTGCGAAGAAACCTGAGGCAGAGCAAGAGGAAGCTTTCACGGAAAAGCCACAGGCAGAGCAAAAACAGTCTGCTGAGGAAAAGCCACAATCAGAAAAGGAACAGCGAACTGAAGAGAAGCCCCAGGTAGAGCAAGAACATTCCGTTGTGGAGGCTCAACAGGAAGAGGAAGAAAAGCAGGAAGAAAACCCTGCTGAAGAAAAGTCAACAGCCATTGAAACTGATGAAAAACAGGCAATTTCTGCAGAAGAGAGCAGCAAAACCACCGGGGAAGATGCGCAGGTAAAAGAAACACCCCGGCAGCAGGATGAATCCCCATCAGAGGAAGTTCAGGAAAAGGAACCCTCCCAAGAAGAAGACAATGAAGCGCTGGCTGCAAAATACAATGCCATGGATCGTACCAATATGGTGGACGTGATTGAGCAATTGGTGCAGTCTGAAGATATCGGCCAGATACGTCGCCATATCGGTTTTGTTAAGGCGGCTTATCGTAAGAAACTTCGGGATGAGGATATGTCTGCTTACGAGCAGGGGATGGAGCAGGATAAGGATCAGGATAATGCAAAAGGAGACACAGAAGAAAAGCAGGTAGACCCATTGACCGAACGTTTTGATGCAGCTTTTTCTGTTTACAAAGAGAAAAAAGCGCGTCATGATCAGGAGCTGGAAAAGGAAATGCAGGAGAATCTTCAAATCAAGGAGAGTATTCTGGACGAATTGCGAAACCTGATCGACTCGGAAGAGGAGCTGAAAAAAACCTATGATCACTTTCACGCATTGCAGGACAGGTGGAGAAGTGTGGGGCCGGTTCCACGAAGCGCAAAAGGTACGCTTTGGAACAATTATCATTTTTTGGTTGAAAAATTCTTCGATAAGGTCAATATCAATAAAGAACTCAAGGATCTGGATCTGAAAAAGAACCTTGAGACCAAAACCGGCCTTTGTGAAAAGGCCGAAGAATTATTGTTGGAACCAAGTATAACAAAGTCATTCCAGCAGTTACAGAAACTGCACGAAGCCTGGAAAGAAACCGGTCCTGTTCCAAAAGACAAAAAAGACGAAATCTGGGAGCGTTTCAAAGCTGCCACGGACAAACTGAATAAAAGGCGTCAGGAGCACTACGAAAAACTCAGGGAAGACCAGAATAAAAACTACGCCGCAAAATTGGTACTTTGTGAGAAAGCAGAGCAGTTGGTCGCCCGTTTGCCGGAAACTCCCCGCCAGTGGCAGGAGAAAACGGATGAGATCAATGAACTTTTCAAGGTTTGGAAAACCATTGGTTTTGCACCGAAAAAGGTGAATAATGAAATCTGGAACCGCTTTCGGACTGCGTTGGATACATTTTTTGCTGCAAAAAAGGATTTTTTCCGCAAGTTCAAGGATCAGCAAAAAGAAAATTACAATCAGAAGCTGAACCTTTGTCTTCAGGCTGAGGCGTTAAAGGACAGTGAGGATTGGAAAGCCACAACAGAGGAACTGATCCGGCTGCAAAAAGAGTGGAAGCAAGTAGGCCCGGTACCTGCCAAATTTTCTGATAAAATCTGGAAGCGTTTTCGCAAAGCATGTGACCACTTTTTCAACAGAAAATCGGATCATTTTGCCAATATTGGTGAAAAGCAGGATGAGAATCTGAAGAAAAAACTGGAACTTATTGAAAAAGTTAAGAGCCATTCTTATTCAGACGACAATAAAGAAAACCTGGAAACATTAAAGGAGTTTCAGCGTCAGTGGATGGCCATCGGACATGTCCCCATCAAGCAGAAAGACAAAGTCCAGAGTGAGTTCCGGAAGGCGATTGATCATCAGTTTAATGTATTGAACATTAGCAAAAAGGCCAAGAGCACGCTGAGTTTCCGGACCAAGATTGATAACCTGAAGAACGCGCCCAATGCCGATAATATCATTTATAAAGAGCGCAACTATATTGCCGGCAAGATCAAAAGTCTTGAATCAGATATCCAGGTGCTGGAAAATAACATTGGTTTTTTTGCTTCTTCCAAAAAAGCTGATGTGCTTAAAGCCGAGTTTGAGGAGAAAATTGAGAAGGCCCGCAATGAGATCGGTGTGCTAAAAGAAAAGATGAAAATTTTGAGGGATGCGTGATTATTTGTAGATTTAAGATGGAAATCGGTTCTTTTAACTAAACCCTAAAGCACATGAAAAGTTCTTTTAAACTGTTATTCCTGACAATCATCATGATTTTGTTCAGCACCGGTTTATATGCTTCTGGTATTGGCATTCGTGGTGGGTTTAATTTTTCCTCCCTCCCTTCATCGGAAGAAATCAGTATCGGGGGTGCAGGTCTGGAAAATTCTACCATGGAAGCTCTTTCCGACTCCTACACAGGTTACCATTTTGGTGCAGTCGGATATTTCTCTATTCTTGGTTTTTTTGTGCAGCCTGAGTTTTTATTTTCTAAAACCGGACAGGAAATGGCGATCAACGTTCGGAACGGATTTCCGGACCCGGATGATGTCAGGCGTGAATTCTTCACCCAGGAGTTCAGTCATCTGACAATCCCCTTAATTGCAGGATTGTCTTTCGGACCTTTCCGTTTTGGGATCGGGCCTGTGGCATCTTATATGATCGACAGCACCAGTGGTTATGTGGACATGGATGAGGATATGCAATTTGGTTATAATGACTGGACAGTTGGCTATCAGGCATTGGCTGGAATCAAAATCGGAAGTATACTCCTGGATCTAAAATATGAAGGGAACTTATCCAATTTTGGTGAAAGCGTCAGTGTAGGTGGAAATGAATTTGAGTTTGACACCCGGCCAAGACAGTTTATTGTGAGCATAGGACTGCTGGTTCTTTAGAAAGTGCTCCAGGCAGGCGGGTTCCCGGGTAACCCTTTGCCCGAAAATCGATTTCTTTACCTGAAAACGATTGCCTTTACCGGGGATATCCTCGCAATGATGTAGGATGGAATGATCAGCATGGCCATGGAAATGACAAAAGTACCTGCATTGAGCAGCAGGATATGGCTCAGTCGCATATTTACCGGTACTTCCGATACAAAATAGGATTCGGGCGATAGCGTCAGCAACCCGAACTGCCCCTGTATCAGACAGATGAGTATCCCTGCCACATTACCCCACAAAAGCCCCCTGGCAATGAGCATACCAGCGTGGTAAAGAAATATTCTGCGAACCAGCAGATTGGGCGCGCCGACCGCTTTCAGTATTCCGATGGCATTGGTTTTTTCCAGTACTGATATCAGCAAAGTGGTAATCATATTGATGCTTGCTACCAGTATCATCAGTGTAATGATAACATAAACATTCATATCCAGCAGTGACAACCAGTCGAAGATCTGGGGATAAAGATCCCTGATGGTCTGTACATCCAGACTGTAAGGAACCAAATCCAGCAGTTGTTCACTGACCTTCGGAATGTTTCCGAAATGGTCAACCAGCACCTCGAAACCCCCAATCTGGTCATCCTCCCAGTTATTCAACTGCTGAATATGCCGGATATCTCCCAGGGTAAATACCTTGTCAAGTTCTTCCAGCCCTGTATCATAAATTCCGGTAATGGTCAGCCTCCGGATACGGGGGGGGTCCTGAATGAAGTACAGGAACAAATCCTCATGCACTTCCAGACGCATATTTCTGGCAACGTGTGCAGAGATAATCACTTCATCAGTGCGTTCAGTATCATGGATTTCCGGAACGCGTCCCTCCACCATTCTGTCATTGAAAAACCCCCAGTCAAAATCCTTGTCAATTCCTTTAAACACTACACCGTGAATGTCATCATCTGTTTTGATGATCCCCGGTTTGGTGGCGAAGGTCTGTATGTGCCTTACTCCATCAAGCTGTTCCGCATCAGCCAGAAAATCCTGTTGTGAGCTGACAGGTTGGGGCTCATAAGATATGTTGAAATCGTAATTGGTGATCTGTATGTGGGCACCGAATCCGATCACCTTATCGCGGATCTCTTCCTGAAACCCGGTTACTACGGCCATTGAGATGATCATCACAGCCAGACCAAGGGAAATGCTCAGAATGGCAATCTTCCTGATCAGGGAGGTAAAGCTCTTTCCGTTTCCGGAACCGCCCATTCTGCCGGCTATAAAGAGAGGAAAGTTCAAAAGCCCTTGTTTTTCACAAAAGTACTATTTTTGACGGACTTTGAAACTGAGCTCTTCTCCTTCTTTGTCAATCAGAACGGTGGATCCATCCGGGATTTTATCAGCCAGCATTTCCACAGATAATTTGTTAAGAATACTTCGTTGTATGGTCCGTTTCAACGGGCGGGCACCAAACTGGGGATCGAAGCCGGCCGCTGCGATCCATTCGATGGCCGATTCACTCAGCTCAATATCCATGTTTTTGTTTTCAAGCAGACCGTGAACATAATCCAGCTGCAGCCTGACAATTTCTTTGATTTCCTCTCTGGTAAGCGGATTGAACATAATAATCTCGTCAATCCGGTTCAGGAATTCCGGCCTGATGGTTTTTTTCAGTAAAGACATCACCTGACCTTTGGTGTCTTTAATCACCTCTTCACGGTTTTCGTCGCTTAATTGCTCCATCCGCTCCTGTATCAGATTAGACCCGATGTTGGAGGTCATGATGATGATGGTGTTTTTAAAATCAGCCGTACGGCCTTTGTTGTCCGTCAGCCTGCCATCTTCAAGCACCTGAAGCAAGATATTGAAAACATCGGTATGGGCTTTTTCAATTTCATCCAAAAGGACCACCGAATAAGGTTTCCTGCGAACGGATTCCGTTAGCTGTCCGCTTTCCTCATACCCCACATATCCCGGAGGCGCTCCGATCAGCCGGCTTACAGCGTGCCTTTCCTGATACTCCGACATGTCAATTCTCACCATGGCATTTTCGTCATTGAACAGAAAAGAAGCCAGGGCCCTACCCAGCTCAGTTTTTCCGACACCAGTGGTACCCAAAAAAATGAAAGATCCCACCGGTCTTTTTGGATCCTGTAATCCGGCACGGCTGCGCCGGATGGCATCCGATACTGCAGTGATGGCTTCATCCTGTCCGACTACCCGCTTGTGCAGCTCATCCTCAAGTTTTAGCAGTTTTTCCCTTTCGCTTTGCAACATACGGCTTACCGGAATGCCAGTCCATCTTGAAACCACATCTGCAATATCCTCTGCGGTAACCTCTTCCTTGATGAGTGGTGAGTCGGCCTGCATTTCCTGCAGCTTTTTATGCATTTCCTGCAACTTTTCCTCGGCTTCTTTAATTCGTCCATAACGGATCTCTGCAACTTTGCCGAAGTCACCGCTGCGCTCAGCCTGTTCTGCTTCAAAACGATACTGCTCAATGGCGGCTTTGTTTTGCTGTATTTCGTCCACCACTGCTTTTTCGCTTTCCCAGCTGGCTTTGATTTTGTTTCTCTCTTCCCGCAAGTTGGCCAGCTCCTCGTTCAATACTTTGAGTTTTGCCTCGTCCTTTTCACGTTTAATGGCTTCTCTTTCGATTTCCAGCTGACGAATTTTCCGGTCTGCTTCGTCCAGTTCTTCCGGAACCGAATTCATTTCCAGCCTGAGCTTGGAGGCAGCCTCATCAATAAGGTCTATGGCCTTGTCCGGCAGAAAACGGTCCGTGATATAGCGATGAGACAGATCTACGGCTGAAATAATTGCTTCATCCATGATCCTGACCTGGTGATGGGTTTCGTATCTCTCTTTCAGTCCCCTGAGAATACTGATGGCATCCGGTTTGGAGGGTTCATCAACCATTACGGTCTGGAACCGCCTTTCCAGTGCTTTGTCTTTTTCAAAGTACCGTTGATATTCTTTCAGGGTGGTGGCACCAATGGCCCTGAGTTCACCTCTTGCCAGGGCGGGTTTCAGTATGTTTGCTGCATCCATGGCTCCCTCGCCGGCCGCACCGGCACCAACCAGTGTATGGATCTCGTCAATAAAAAGAACATACTCACCGTCAGACGCAACAACTTCCTTAACAACAGCCTTGATCCTTTCCTCAAACTCTCCTTTGTATTTGGCACCTGCAATGAGTGCGCCCATATCGAGCGAAAAGATCTTTTTGCTTTTCAGATTTTCCGGTACATCCCCGTTAATGATCCGATGGGCGAGGCCTTCTGCTATAGCTGTTTTTCCGACACCAGGGTCACCCAAAAGGATTGGGTTGTTTTTTGTTCTCCTTGACAAAATTTGCAAAATCCTCCGGATCTCATCATCCCGGCCGATCACCGGATCAAGCTTGCCCGATGAAGCCATTTCGTTGAGGTTGTTGGCATATTTACTCAGTGCGTTGAAGCGTTCTTCAGCCGTCTGGCTATCCACTTTTGAGCCCTGCCTGAGGCCTTTAATGGCTTCTTTAAGGTTCTTTTCGGTAAGTCCGCTGTCTTTCAGCAACTGGGATACATCATCAGTTCCTGAAATAAGCCCCAGCAGTATATGTTCTATGGAAATGAATTCATCGCCCATATCTTTGGCTTTCCCCATGGCCGTTTGCAAAGTATGCTTCCCTGACGGGGCCAGGTAAGGCTCACCTCCGGCTACTTTCGGGTAACGTTCGATAATCCTGTCAAGTGCCTGCTGAAGGGTGGTGAGGCGGATGCTGTTTTTTCGGAGCAGGTAGGGAGCCACATTGTCGTCTACGGTCAGAATACCTTTTAAAAGATGTCCGTTTTCGATGGCCTGCTGTTGGTGGCCTGCTGCCACTTCCTGCGCTTTCTGTATTACTTCCTGTGATTTTATGGTTAACTGGTCAAAATTCATATGCAAAACCAAACTCGATTTAAATAATAATTTTTTTTCCTTTTGTTATCAAAAGCCACACCATTTCCTTACAAGAACTTTTTTCAGACAAAATGACATTTTTGCCGGATCATCGACTGACAGTGTTGCAGGGGACCGGGGTGTCCGGCAAATATTTTTGGTATTTCTGAACGGAGTTTTGTATTATTGCGGCTTTATTTACCTATCAATACTAACCTGTAATATTTGTCTGGATGAAAAAAATTGCACTACACTGGCAGATTTTAGCCGCACTGATTCTGAGTGTGCTTTTTGGATACTTTTTTACTGAACAGGTCGATTATGTGACCTGGATGGGAGACCTGTTTTTGCGGGCACTTCAAATGATTATTGCCCCCCTGATTTTTTCTTCCATCGTATCCGGGGTTCTCGGACTGGGAAGTGCCCAGAACCTGGGTCGCATGAGTGCCAAAACTTTTGGCTATTACCTGGTTACCAGCCTGATTGCAGCGGTAATCGGTCTTTTGGTAGTCAACATCTTCAGGCCTGGCGTCGGGGCCGATCTGGGTCTTACGGAAGAAGCGGTGGAACTGGAAGCAGGGGCATCCACATTTGGAGATACCCTGATGAATATCGTCCCCACCAATATTTTCCAGGCCCTGGCAGAAACAGATATGTTGTCGATAATTTTCTTTGCGATCCTTTTTGGATTTTTTGCCACCAGAATAGGAGCCCGCTACAAAAACCCGCTGGAAAAAGGTTTTAATGGCGTATTTGAGGTAATGATGCGCATCACCATGTTCATTATCCGATTTGCACCCCTGGGAATTTTTGGAATTGTATCGGGTATTGTAGCAGAACAAGCCCATGATCTGGTCAATATTTTCAGCCGAATGGGTGTGTACATGCTTGCCGTTATTCTTGCATTGCTTTTCCATTCATTTGTGATTCTGCCCTTGTTGCTCAAGTATATCGGGGGTGTGAATCCCCGTCTCCACATCAAGGCCATGTCCGTGCCACTGCTGACAGCATTTACCACTTCAAGCAGCAGCGCCACATTACCGCTTGCCATGGAGGCGGTGGAGCAAAAAAGTGGGGTATCCAAAAAGGTCACCAGCTTTGTGCTGCCACTTGGCGCCACGGTAAATATGAACGGGACAGCCCTTTATGAGTGTGTTTCTGTACTTTTTATCGCCCAGGCGTACGGCATTGATCTGAGCCTTATTCAGCAGGTTATCGTGGTTATGACCGCGTTGTTGGCGTCGATCGGGGCTGCGGGTATACCTATGGCAGGTTTGGTGGTCATTACAATAATACTTTCAGTACTCGGTCTTCCATTGGAAGGTGTCGGATTAATCCTCGCGGTGGAGCGGATCCTGGATATGTTCAGAACGTCTGTAAATGTGTGGAGCGATACGTGCGGGGCTGTAATTATTGCCAAGTCAGAAGGGGAGGAGCTCAAAGTCTGATCCTGAACCGGGCTGGCATTACAGATTTGGTCTGGCATTACAGATTTGGTCTGGCATTACAGAACCAGCCTGGCATAACGGATCTGTAATTCATAACCGGATTTAGCGGTTCAGATCCAATAGTCCCTCCGGGGGATGCAGGTAGATCCTGTGTCCCCCGTGGTCTATCTGGCGGATAAACTCGTCCGCTACAGGGAACAGGATCTCGTCATTTTCGCTTTTTCTGATGGAGAAAAGGGGATTTCCGGGGTAGTCAAGAAAATCACTGATCACGCCAAGAAAACGATCCCGGTTATCGTAAGCTTCATAGCCGACCAGATCATGAAAATAAAATGCCTCTTCCGGTAATTGGGGTAGCCGGGATAGTGGAAGGTACATATCGCACTTACAAAGGTGACGGGCTTTATCAATGCTGTCAATGTCTTCAAAACGAATGACAGCCTCTCCCTTTGGGGTACGCATTTGAATTTGTTCAACAAAAAATGGAACCAGTTTCCCATCCATCAGGATAAAAACCGATTCCATGTCCCTATAGGAAGAGGGGTCATCCACATCCAGAAATGCGATCAATGACCCCTCGTATCCAACAGTTTTAGAAATATAACCCAGATAATAACAATTACTTGTTTTCATCTTTTTTGGCCTCGTCTTCTTTTTTCTCTTCGGCCTTGGGTGCTTCTTTTTCTTCTTTACTTTCCGTTTCCTTTTTCTCAGGAGTTTCTTCGGCTTTCTCAGGAGCTTCGGAGACAGCTTCTTTCACTTCTGCAGCTTCCTCTGAAACAGTTTCTTCTGACCCTTCTTCTTTTTCTTCTGCACCTTCTTCTTTGGTTGCTTCCTCAGCTTTCAGGTTTTCTTTGGCCAGTTTTTTTGCCAATTCTTCAGCCCGATCATCGCTGATTTTTTTCTCTTCTTCTTTCCGTTTTTTCGCTTTCTCCTTTTTGGTAAGCTCTGTTTCTTTACGGATCTGCTCCCGCTTCTCTTCCTTCTCGGTTATCCAGGCCTGGAATTTTTCCTCAACCTGATCTTCCGTAAGAGCTCCCTTGGTCACACCCTTCAGCAAATGATGCTTCAGCATGACTCCTTTAACAGACAAAATGCTTCGGGCAGTGTCTGTGGGTTGTGCTCCCACCTGTACCCAGTGCAGCGCACGGTCAAAATCAATCACAATGGTAGCAGGGTGGGTCATGGGGTTGTAACTGCCAATCCTCTCAATGAATTTTCCGTCTCGGGGTGCACGACCATCCGCAACTACCAGGTGATAAAAAGGTTGTCCCTTTTTACCCTTTCTCTGTAGTCTTATTTTTGTTGGCATTGATAATAAAAAGTTTAATGATAATTAAATAGAAATTTTACAAGGCTGCAAATATCCGGTTTTTTTTTGAATTAAAAAAATAATTACGGTTCGAATATCCCTTTCAGGTTCGTGCATTTTAGCTAATTTTATCTTTCAAAATACCCCCTTATGGAAATTCCTGAATTTACTCATTTACACGTACATACCCAATATTCTATTCTGGATGGCGCCGCAAAGATCGAACCGCTGATCAGAAAAGCTGCCGAAGATGGAATGAAGGCACTGGCCATAACGGATCATGGAAACATGTATGGTGTACTTGAGTTTACCGAGACGGCACGGAAATACGGAATCAAGCCAATCATTGGATGCGAGGTGTATGTGGCAGAAGGAAGCCGCAGGGAAAAGCGGGGCAAAGAAGACCGGAGTGGCTACCATATGATTTTGCTGGCCAAAAATTATCAGGGTTACAAAAACCTGTCAAAGCTGTGTTCTCTTGGCTACCTTGAAGGTTTTTACTATACACCCAGGATAGACAAGGAGTTGTTGTTTGCTCACCACGAAGGGTTGATTGCGTCTTCGGCTTGTCTGGGTGGGGAGCTGCCCCAGCTCATTATGGCAAAAAGGGAGGAGGCTGCTGAAGCTGCCCTGAAGGAATACCTGAATGTTTTCGGAGACGATTTTTACCTGGAATTGCAGCGGCACGGGTTGGAGGAGCAGGAACCTGTGAACCGTGTACTGATTGGGTTATCAGAAAAATACGGGATACCGTTGGTTGCAACCAATGATTGTCATTATATTGACGCAGAGGATGCCCGAGCCCACGATATCCTGATTTGCCTGCAGACGGGTCGTGATCTTGACGATGAAACCCGTATGAAATATTCTGGTCAGGAGTACCTGAAAACAAGGTCCGAAATGGCTGAGTTGTTTTCTGATGTACCGGCTGCTTTGGCTGGAACGGTTGAAGTGACAAACAAAGTGGAGGATTTTGAGATCACCACCAAAAAAGTGCTTTTGCCCAAATTTCCTCTGGCCGAGGGATTTGAATCGGAGGATGATTATTTGCGGCACCTGACATATGAAGGTGCGAACGCCCTCTATCCTGAGATTACCGAAGAGATTCGCGATCGTTTGGATTATGAACTGAAGGTGATTCGTGAAATGGGTTTTGCCGGATATTTTCTGATCGTACAGGACTTTATCAACAAGGCCAGGGAAATGGAGGTAGCAGTCGGACCGGGCAGGGGAAGTGCTGCCGGATCGGCTGTAGCTTACTGTACGGGCATTACGGCGATTGACCCGATCAGATACAATTTGCTTTTTGAGCGGTTTCTGAACCCGGAAAGGGTTTCCATGCCCGATATTGACATTGATTTTGATGATGACGGCCGTGAAAGGGTGATGGAGTATGTCATCCGGAAATATGGCCGCGAAAAGGTGGCACAGATTGTGACATTTGGTACCATGGCCGCCCGTTCCTCCATTCGTGATGTGGCCAGGGTGCTGAAATTGCCCCTGCCTGAGGCCGACCGCCTTGCCAAGATGGTTCCTGAAAAACCGGGAACCCATCTGGCTGATGCCTATAAAGAGGTCCCCGAATTGAAGCAGGCACTGAAGGAAGCTCCGCCCGAAGTGCAGGAAACACTGCAATTTGCAAAAAGCCTGGAAGGCTCAAACCGGCAAACAGGGGTGCATGCCTGTGGTGTGATAATTGGTCCGGAAAGTCTTGTGGATTGTTTGCCACTCAGTACACAGAAAGATACTGATTTGCCGGTTACACAATATGAGGGCAAGCATGTGGAGTCAGTAGGGATGCTCAAGATGGACTTCCTGGGGCTCAAAACACTGTCAATCATCAAAGAGGCCCTGAACAACATCGAAAAGCGTTATGGCAGCAAAATTGATATTGAAAAGGTTCCTCTGGATGATGAGCAGACCTATGCCCTTTACCAACGGGGAGATACCATTGGTACCTTTCAGTTTGAGTCGCAGGGGATGCGTGAATACCTCAAGGAACTCAAGCCTTCCAATATCGAAGACCTGATCGCCATGAATGCCCTCTACAGGCCCGGCCCCATGGATTTTATCCCACTATATATCAGGCGAAAGCATGGGCTGGAAAAAGTGGAGTATCCACATCCGTGGCTGGAAGATATCCTGCAGCCCACCTTCGGGATTATGGTATACCAGGAACAGATCATGCAGGCTGCCCAGATCATGGCCGGTTTTACCCTTGCCAATGCGGATATTCTGCGGCGGGCAATGGGCAAGAAGAAGAAGGAAGAGATGGAGCGGCAGAAGACCTTCTTTATTGAAGGTGCCGCTAAGAAAAACATTGAAAAGGCAACTGCTGAGAAGATTTTTGATGTCATGGCCCGGTTTGCCGAATATGGTTTCAACCGCTCACATTCGGCCGCCTATTCCGTTGTTGCATACAGAACTGCCTATCTGAAAGCCAACTACACAGCGGAGTATATGGCTGCTGTGCTGACACACAACTTCAGTGACATCAAGAAGATCACCTTTATGATGGAGGAGTGTCAGCGGCAAAAGATACCGGTTCTTGGGCCGGATGTCAATGAAAGTACCTTTAATTTTGTTGTGAATGACCAGGGGGAGATTCGTTTTGGTCTTGGAGCCATTAAGGGGGTGGGAGAAGGAGCAGTTGAAACCATTGTGGCTGAAAGAAACACCAACGGCCCATATAAAAACATCTTTGATTTTGCCAAAAGGGTCAACCTGAGGGCAGTGAATAAGCGGGTATTTGAATCGCTTGCCAGGGCCGGTGCCTTTGACTGTTTCAATGAATGTCACCGGGCACAGTTTTTTCATTCCGATGACAATGGTGCCAGTATTTTTTTGGATAAGGTGATCAGGCACACACAACAGGTACTGCTCAGGGAGAATACATCACAAATGAATCTTTTTGATGAAAGTTCAGACAATGTGCTTCCCGATCCTGATCTTCCGAAATGTGAGCCCTGGGGTAAAATGGAAATGCTGCAACAGGAGAAAGAGGTTACCGGGATGTATATTTCCGGTCATCCCCTGGATGGTTTTAAAATCCACATTCAGAATTATTGCAACACTACCGTTGGAGATCTTAAAAATAACCGACATTCAGGACAAAGGGAGCTTTGCTTTGCAGGGATTATTACGGCGGCGGCCCATAAATATACCAAGAATGGAAAACCCTATGGGGTCATTCAGATTGAAGATTATTCAGACTCACACCAATTGTTCGTTTTTGCGGAAGACTACCTGAAAGTGAAGCACTTTTTGGTGGTTCAGAATGCGGTCATGGTTAAGGCAAGGATGCAACAGAACAGGAGGAATCCTGCGCAGGCTGATATTCGGGTCAAAAGCATGCAGTTACTGAGTGATGTGGCTGAAAATGATACTTCAGATCTGATTATCAACCTTCCTGTGGGTGACATTAACGCATTCCTGGTAGAAAAAATGAAAACGATCGCTGCTCAGCACAAAGGTCGATCTAGGTTGAAAATCAGCCTGCAGGATCCTGTTGAGAACTGCACGGTGGAAATGATTTCCCGCACGGTTAAAGTGGATCCCATAGGATTTTTACAGGAGTTTTTAAAACATTGTGATGTGAAATACCGTTTAAATTAATTCCTGCAGGGTAGTGAACACTGTTTTTATAAGTAATATATTTGCACTTAATAGACCAAACTAAAACGTAGCATTATGGCACTTGAAATTACCGATTCCAACTTTGAACAAAATGTGTTGAAGGCTGACAAACCTGTATTGCTTGATTTTTGGGCAGAATGGTGCGGCCCCTGCAGAATGGTGGGTCCCATTGTTGCGGAAATTGCTGAAGAATATAAAGACAAGGCAGTTGTCGGGAAGATTGACGTAGACAGCAATCCTGAAGTGGCCATGAAGTACGGTATCCGGAATATCCCCACGATTCTTTTCTTTAAAGGGGGAGAAGTGGTTGATAAGCAGGTGGGGGCTGTCCCCAAAAACGTATTGGTTGACAAAATTGAGAGCCTCCTGTAGTACCTAAATCCTATTCCATTTGATTAAAAGAATTGATCCTGACCTTCCGGGACGATTTGGAAATCTTGAACTGCTTGCCCGTCAGGTTGTGGAAGGCTTCATAACGGGTATGCATAAAAGCCCTTTTCACGGGTTTTCTGTCGAATTTGCCGAACACAGGATATACAATCCCGGAGAAAGCACCAGGCATATCGACTGGAAGTTGTATGCCCGTACGGAGAAATTATTTGTGAAACGGTTTGAGGAAGAGACCAATCTCCGCTGTCAGATTGTGATAGATAACTCATCCTCCATGCACTTCAAGGGCCGGGATCACAGCGGAAATGAATATTCCAAGATTGCTTTTTCTGTTGAATGTGCGGCTGCCCTTACTTACCTGTTAAGAAAACAAAGAGATGCGGTGGGGCTTAGTGTCATTTCCGATCAAATGGAATTGCACACTCCTGCCAGGTCCAACAGTGTTCACCACAGGATGTTGTTCACGCAATATGAGAAACTCTACCATCCCGGCAAAGACCAGGAAAGAAAAACCACAGATACAGCTGAGTTGCTACATTTGCTGGCCGAAAAGGTTCACAAGCGATCGCTTGTGATCATTTTCTCCGATATGCTTGATAATGAAGCCACCCCTGATTCTCTTTTTTCCGCTTTACAGCATCTGAAGCATAACAAACACGAGGTAATTCTATTCCATGTGCATGAACAACAGAAGGAACTGGAGTTCGATTACGGTAATCGTCCTTATCGTTTTGTGGACATGGAAACCGGCCGTATGATCCGCCTGAATCCTTCAGATCTCAGGGAAAGGTACGTCAGGCAGATGAAAAAATATTACGAAGAACTACGCCTGAAATGCATGCAGTACAAAATTGACTTCGTACCGGCAAGTATCAATCAGGGGTATGAAAACGTGCTGCTTTCCTTTATGCTGAAAAGATCCAGGTTGTATTAGGTATTGTCTGCCTGTCCTATACGACGTCAACAATTTTGCCGGTCGCATACTCACCTTTATCCAGCTTGTCTTTTACCCGGGAAAAGGCGTCCAGTGTGTACTCCACATCTTCAAGGGTATGAACCGCAGTGGGGATCAGACGGAGAATGATCGTTCCTTTTGGAACAACCGGATAAGCGACCACTGAGCAGAACAGGTTGAAGTTTTCCCTGAGGTCATGCGCCAGGTTTGCTCCCTCGGGGGTATCTCCGCTGAGTACTACAGGTGTAACGGGAGACTGGGTGTTGCCAATATTGAAACCCCTGTCCCTAAGACCGTCCTGAAGAGCGTTGGCTATTGTCCATAGTTTTTCGCGAAACTCCGGATGGTTGCGCATCAGTTCAAGCCGTTTCAGGGCACCAATCACGAGCGGCATGGGCAGAGACTTGGCGTAGATCTGACTGCGCATATTGTACATCAGGTAGGTGATGATCTCTTTGGGGGCGGCCACAAAAGCACCGATAGAGGCAAATGATTTGGCAAAGGTGCCAAAAAAGACATCTATTTCATCCTGAACCCCGAAATGTTCGCCTGTGCCGGCACCTGTGGGACCCATGGTGCCCACGCCATGGGCATCATCGACCAGCAAACGGAAATCGTATTCTTTTTTCAGACGGGCAATTTCATCCAGTTTACCAAGGTCTCCTGACATGCCAAAAACACCTTCAGTTATTACCAGTATGCCGCCGCCGGTTTTTTCCGTGAGCTTCCTGGCCCGGCGGAGCTGGGTACGCAGGTTGTCAATGTCGTTGTGTGGAAAAACGAAACGTTTGCCCAAATGCATGCGAAGTCCATCAATGATGCAGGCATGTGATTCACTGTCGTAAACAACCACATCCTGTCTGTCAACCAAAGCATCAATGATGGACACCATACCCTGGTAACCGAAGTTCAGCAGATAGGCTGCTTCTTTGCCGACAAACGCAGCCAGTTCATTTTCCAGCTGTTCATGCAGTTTCGTTTGGCCCGACATCATTCGGGCACCCATGGGAAGCGCCAGCCCATATTCTTTTGTAGCTTCAGTGTCAACTTTTCGTACCTCGGGGTGGTTTGCCAGACCGAGGTAGTTATTAAGACTCCATACAAGCTTTTCTTTTCCCCTGAAATGCATTCTGTTCGATATTTCCCCTTCCAGCTTAGGAAAAGTAAAGTAGCCGTGTACCTGGCTTGCGTACTGACCCAAAGGGCCCATTCTGGCAGTAGCTTTGGCAAAAATATCCATTACATTAAGATAATTGGTGAATGAAGTGAATCATCCCTGCAAAAATATATGATATATTACTTTAAAGCAATAAATATGTGGAAGGTCGAATGTTTTTTTTGTGTTGAAAGATATAGGTCAGAGTATCAGTACAATCCGGTTTCTATTCGGTCTGAATGGGTTCTTAACCGATCCGATTGAGCTTCTGGAAAAATACCCCCGGGTCGGGGCAGATTTTCCGGTAATGGTCAATCTCCTGCCCGGTGCAAACCCCGGGGAAGTCGCCGCGCAGACCCTGCATGTCTTCAATGACCTGAAAATGCAGATGGGGGGGCCAGTCACCGTTGACCGGAGCATCTCCGATATGGCAGAGAACCTCCCCGGTGCTGAGAACGGTGCCAGTTGTTTTTTCGTTCAGGGAATCTGCGGTAAGATGGCCATATAAGGTATAAAACCTGGCACCTTCAAGTTGATGTTCAACGATGATGGTCGGGCCATAATCCCCGTAATTGTCATTGTTTTGGAAGCTGTGGATCTTCCCTTCAAACGGCAAATAAACCGGGGTGTTTGCTTCAGCCCAGATATCAGTTCCCAGATGAATGCTGCGGGCCTGATCAGCAGACGCTGCAAACAAAGGGCTGCGCCTGTATACAGCCCTGTCTTCAAGATAACCGCCATAGGCATAAACAGCATTATTTTTCTCCAATTCATCAAATATCAGCTGTTGAAGGCCGTAGGTATCAGTAAAGTCCAGTGTGTGTAATGTCCGGTTTTCCTCAGACAAATCAATGATTAAAGTATTCTCCGGCTGAAGGTCAGGGGAAAAAAGCGGGTGGAATTTTTGGTGGTTAACATGCAGTATATCCGATAGTTCCATTATTTACATAAATCTTTCGTTAAATACTTTTTCAAGTGCATATAACTCATCTCTGTTGGCAGCAGCCTCCATGAAATCCAGTTCTTTAGCTGCTTTCTCCATTTGTTTTCTGGTGCGGTTGATTGCCTTGCGGAGCTGGTCTTTATCCATGTATTGTACCACGGGATCAGCTGCAAGGCTCGTGGATTCTGCTTCTGCATAGGCTTTCTTTCCGCTCTGCCGGTCGACAACAGTGGTTTGTCCGTGAATGGCCTCCACTGATTTCCGGATCTGGGCCGGAGTGATCTGGTGGGTTTCGTTGTATTTCTGCTGTTTTTCCCGCTTTCTGTTGGTTTCATCAATGGCCGCCTGCATTGACCGGGTGATATTGTCAGCGTACATGACCACCTTGCTGTGAATATTTCTTGCTGCACGTCCGGCGGTCTGAATGAGTGAGCGTTCTGAACGGAGGAAGCCCTCATTGTCGGCATCCAGAATTGCTACCAGTGATACCTCCGGCAGGTCCAGCCCTTCCCTGAGCAGGTTTACACCCACCAGTACGTCAAAATTACCAAGCCTCAGGTCTCTGAGGATTTCCACCCGTTCCAGTGTGTCCACATCCGAGTGAATATACCGGCAGGTAATTCCTGCATTGGTAAGGTATTTGGTAAGTTCTTCAGCCATTCGCTTGGTCAGCGTGGTAACCAATACCCTTTCATTTTGTGTGCTCCGTTGATTGATCTCTTCCAGCAGGTCATCGATCTGGTTTTTGCTGGGCCTGACATCAATAGGGGGTTCAAGAAGGCCGGTTGGACGAATCACCTGTTCCACGACAATCCCTTCGCTTTTGTGGAGTTCATAATCACCCGGGGTGGCGCTCACAAATATCACCTGATTCATGAGGCTTTCAAACTCGTCGAATTTCAGAGGGCGATTGTCCAGGGCGGCCGGGAGACGGAATCCGTACTCAACCAGGTTTTTTTTCCGGGAAAAATCTCCACCATACATGGCATGAACCTGTGATACGGTAACATGGCTCTCATCAACGACCATCAGGTAATCCTCCGGAAAATAATCAAGGAGGCAAAACGGTCTGGATCCGGGCCTCCGTCCGTCGAAATAACGGGAATAATTCTCAATACCCGGGCAATATCCCAGCTCACGCATCATCTCCATGTCATAGTTTACTCTGTCTTCCAGTCTTTTGGCCTCCAATTCCTTACCTATATTTCTCAGAAATTCGGTTTGTTCAGTCAGATCATCCTGGATGGCGCGCATGGCAGACTGCATGCGCTCTTTTGAGGTTACGAAAATGTTGGCCGGGTAAATGGCCAGGTTTTCCAGTTCTTCTATGGTTTTTCCGCTGACCGGATCTATGGAAACAAGGCTCTCCACTTCATCTCCCCAGAAAACGATGCGGTAGGCAGTATCTGCGTAGGCCGGAAAAACATCTACAGTATCTCCCTGAACACGAAACTTTCCACGGGTAAACTCTGTGGCAGTCCGACTGTATAAACTACCCACAAGATGATGTAATAATTTATTGCGGGCAATGATCTGTCCGGTTGCCAGACGAATGATGTTCTCATTGAAGTCATCCGGATTGCCAATGCCGTAAATACAAGACACAGAGCTGACCACAATCACGTCGCGTCGTCCCGATAGCAAAGCACTGGTAGCGCTCAGGCGCAATTTTTCGATTTCATCGTTGATGGAAAGATCTTTTTCAATGTAGGTGTTTGTTGTGGGAATATAAGCTTCCGGCTGATAGTAGTCGTAATATGAAACAAAATATTCAACGGCATTGTCCGGAAAAAAATGCCTGAACTCCCCATAGAGCTGGGCAGCAAGGGTTTTATTATGGCTGAGAACGAGGGTGGGGCGCTGAACTTCCTGGATCACATTGGCTATGGTGAATGTTTTACCCGATCCGGTTACACCCAGCAATGTCTGAAATGGTTGGTCTTGCAACAATCCTTCTGAAAGCTGCCGGATGGCTTCGGGTTGGTCGCCGGTCGGGGAGAATTCGGAAGTCAGTCTGAATGGCATGGGTTATTTGTCTCCCATCTTAAATAACAACTGTTTTTCCTCACTGGTAAGGCTATCGTAACCGTGTTTTGATATTTTATCAAGGATGTGATCAATCTTTTTCTGCCGATCGGCCCGTTGTTTGTTATACTCTTCATCACTTACGTAGCGTTCCCTGGTGTATTCAACCCGCATGGTTGGTTTTTTTCGGAAAAACCGGACGAGTTTTTCCAGGTAAAAACCCAGCACCATTGCCGGATCCCGTCCGGATCGCAGAAGTCTGGCATAAGTGTATCCCCATAGAGCTCCGCCCAGATGTGCAAGGTGACCACCGGGATTGCTATGGTCAATACTTATCAGGTCCAGAACCACGAAAAAAATGGCAATATACTTTAGCCTGATTCGCCCGAAAAGCAACAGTGGAAGCTGGTAATTGGGCATATATGCTGCAACGGCAATGAATATGGCAAGCACAGAAGCAGAAGCACCAACGGCAAGTGAAAAAGCAACGACCTCATCAAAAACCGGGAATACATTGAACGATAAAATATAGAACAATGCACCTGCAAGTCCTCCAAGTAAATAAGTGGCAGTCAACCTGTCCTGCCCGATAAAATCACTGAAAAGCCTCCCGCCCACATAAAGTATGATCATATTGAACAAAATGTGCAGAAAGTCAAAATGAAGGAACATGTAGGTAATCAGGGTCCAAGGCCGGTGAAGGACGACATGAACATTAGAGGAGATTCCCAGCCATTGACTCATGGTATCAGCTGCCCCTTCTACATTCCAGAGAAAAAAGAAGACCCGTATCAGGTTGACTGCCACGAATATGGCCACATTGAATCCAATAAGTCTGGCCAGCACGGAGCCACGTGCAAAGAAGTTTTTTATCTCTTGAAACAATGTTGTTTGCATAAGCAGGTGATCAGCTCCGTTAGTAAAAAATCTTTCTTTGATTGCGCCAGTATTTGATCAGCAGGTAACCAAACACCATTCCTCCCAGATGCGCAAAATGGGCTACATTGTCACCCGGGCGATTGGCGATACCAAAGAATAACTCCAGTGCACCATAAGCCATCACAAAGTATTTTGCCTTGATGGGGATGGCGAAAAAAAGGTAAATGTAGCTGTTTGGGAAAAACATCCCGAATGCAAGCAGAATGCCAAAAACCGCTCCGGATGCGCCAACCGTGGGTATAAAATATTTAGTCAGGTACCCCACGAGTGTACGCTCCGATACACCTGAAATAATATTGTAGGAGCCGGTTTCAACGAATCTTTGGAGGTCTGTTGCACTATAGCCGGCAGCAAGCAGTTCTGAGCGAAGGCTGAGCATCTCCAGGTAGTTGACCCCAAGGTGGAGGAATGCAGCTCCGAAACCGGTAATCAGGTAATAGGTAAGAAACCGCCTGGATCCCATCAGGTTTTCAATGGCTGTGCCGAACATCCAGAGGGCAAACATATTGAAAAAAATGTGGGAAAAATTGGCATGCATAAACATATGTGTGACCAGCTGAAAAGGCTCAAAATCTGGTGATCCGGGCATATATAATCCAAGCACATCAAGTAAATTGATGTGAAAGGCGCTGCCGAATGATAAGGTGGCCAGAAAGAATAAACCATTAATAATCAGTAGATTCTTTACCACCGGGGGCATGAGACTGAAACCTGCGGATCTGTACATTGCTGAATTTTCGGGTTCATATATGTTTATTGGAACGTTCCGGTACAGAAAAAGTTTGTGTTTCCTGAAAAATCATCCCGGAATGAAATGCAAAAATACGATTTCTGTATTATTTAAACCTGTCTGACAGTTCTTCCAAGGAAATGATTGAGAGCACAGGTTTGCCGGCGGGTGAATATTCGGGGGCCCTGCAGGCAAAAAGAGAATCTGCAAGGGCGGACATTTCTTCCTCTGTGAGGGCTTTCCCATGCTTTACAGCAAGTCTTTTTGCGAGAGACCGGATGACATTGGTTTTCTTATCGTCCTTCAGTTCAAGACGATTTTTCTGAATGTTTTCCAGGATCTCTTCCACGCACTCCTGAAGGGAGCCCTCTTCGGAAATTCCTGCCGGAACAGCATTGATCACAAAGGTGGATTTTCCAATCGGATTTATTTCAAAACCCAGCTGGCGGATATCTTCAATGATTTCCTTCAGCATTTCGGTTTCCTGCTCATTCAGGCGAATGTTTTCGGGAAACAGCAATTGTTGGGAGCCCGCACTCTTGCCGGCAATGCTGTCTGTATATTTTTCAAACAGTACCCTTTCATGTGCCCTTTGCTGATCAATAACCATCATTCCTGACTTCACCGGAGTCAGTATGAAACGGTTGTGAAGCTGGAAAAACTTTTTTTGTCCGTTGTCCTGCTTCCTTTCCTCCCAGTCAGGGCTAATAATGGTTTGTTTTTCATTTGTTTGTCCGGTAACTTCACGCACCTCCTCCGGGCCCGGAAACAATTGCTCCCATTGTTTGGGGTTTATCCGGCCGGTTAGTGATTTACCTCCCTGGTACGAACTTTTTTCCTGCTGAAAAGGGTTGTAATCGGGGTTGACATGGACGCCCGGAGGCCTTACCGGCCTGTTTTTATCGGTGATGATGTTGTCGAAGGCACTTTCCTGTTCGAAGTCCAGTGTCGGTGAAACATTATGTTTACCCAGTGAGCGTTTTACTGCAGATTTAATAACCTGGTAAACAAATCGCTCATCCTGAAATTTGATTTCCGTTTTGGTAGGATGGACGTTCACATCAATTTGTTCCGGATCGGTTTCCAGGAAAAGAAAGAAGCCCGGAAAGGTGTCTTCCGGAATCAGCTCCTCAAATGCCTGCTCTACGGCATGATTGAGATAGGGGGACCGTATAAAGCGTTGGTTCACAAAAAAGAATTGTTCACCCCTGGTCTTTTTGGAATATTCAGGTTTTGCCGTGAACCCGCTGACTTTTAAAAGCTGTGTTTCTTCTTCCACAGGAATTAAGCGTTGGTTGTAGTTGCTGCCAAAAAGGCTTGTAATCCTTTGTTTCAGGTTTCCCTTATCCAGCTGATGGGTGAGTTGATCGTTTTGAAAAAACTGAAAAGAGATATCGGGCCTTGCAATTGCCACACGCTGAAATTCTGTAAGTATATGCCTTTTCTCCACATTGTCCGACTTCAAAAAATTTCTTCTGGCCGGGGTGTTGTAAAACAGGTTTTTTACAGAAATATTGGTACCGGCCGGACAAGGGCATGGTTCCTGAGACTGAATATTCGATGCATCCACAAAAACAATCGTCCCCACATCGGCCTCGCTGGTGCGGGTTTTAAGCTCAATTTTGGAAATGGCCGCAATGGAAGCAAGGGCTTCTCCCCGAAACCCCATTGTATGAATGGCGAAAAGGTCTGCGGCACGGGTTATTTTGGAGGTAGCATGGCGATCAAAACACAGCCCTGCGTCGCTTTCTGTCATGCCGGATCCATTATCAGTCACCTGGATCAGGGTTTTTCCCCCGTCCTTGATAATAAGGCGGATATGGTCTGCACCGGCATCAATGGAATTCTCAAGCAGTTCTTTAACAGCAGAGGCGGGTCGCTGAATAACTTCGCCTGCTGCGATTTGGTTGGCAACGGAATCCGGCAGAAGCTTGATTACGTCTGACATGCAGTCATGGGTTTTATAAGCAGTTTAAATAAAAAAGATCAGGTAAAGCAATAAAAACATTACGATAAGGATAATTACAAGGCGCTGATTGGAGGCTGTCCTGCTTCTTGCACCGGAGGAGCGCTTCCATCGCATTTGCAGTCGATCTCTGAGTGCCTGTTCATAATTTTTTTCGTTTTTTTCCATTGCCGCTTTCTGCAGCTTTTCCCTTTCTTCCTTTTTTTTGTCGTAATAAACTGGCTTGTAGCCATATTTTTTGTTGCGCGGGGTTTTAAAAAATGTCAGTGCCATGAGGAGAGGGGGGTTATACGTTTCGGAAATCCTATCTGCTACAAAAATAAAGATTAAATGCCGAAACAGCAACTTTGGCGTATCCGCCGGTGGTTTTGCGAAGAATGCAGAAGCCAGCTAATTCTGGTTATTTTAAATATTACGAAGGTTTTTTTATATTGCATTAAACTTTTCATACAGAAATGTATCAAAGGGTTGAATGGAAATTAAAAAACCTTAAAAGATATTTATTATGAAAACCAAAGTATTTATAGCATCACTACTTGCCCTGATCCTCCTTTTCTCCACCGACGCCTTTGGTCAGCGTGGACGCAGGGCTCCTGATGTCCGTCCGCAGCAACGTTTTTCCGAACGAGTCGCGGAACAGCGCACTGAAAGGCATCAGGTTGCTGATGTGTGCCAGATGATTCCGGATCTTTCTGAAGAACAGGAGGCCGAAATTAAATCATTGCGCATGAAACAGATTGAACGGAACACAGGGCACAGGAACACCATGGATGAATTGCGTGCCCGCAAGCGTTCCCTGACGACCGAAGCAGAACCTGATATGAACGCTGTAAACGATGTAATTGATAAGATGACTGAACTGAGGAACACTCAGATGAAAGAAAATGTGAATCATCGTCAGGCAATCCGGGAGCTGCTTACCGAAGAACAGCGGGTGATTTTTGACAGCCGGGCTGGACGTGCCCAGCAGGGACGAGCTCACTCAGCCCGCGATGGGAGGTCTGGTGGCCGGGCAGCCCATGGGGGTGGCGGTCGCAGGTAAACCTGATCAAAAACTGCCCGGGAGTCTGAAAACAGCTATAAGGCTAAAACAAAGTTCAGGCGGTTGCTCACAAAGCAACCGCCTTTCTTTTTTGTGCAGACTCTGCTGTTGTCAATCCTTTAAATCCCTGTAGAGTGCATCCACATTGTCGGGCTTTTTGGTCAGGCGGCTAACAATAACAGTGGTGATAGTGGCGATGATGAATCCCGGTATCAGCTCATACACCCAGGCTTCCAGTGCAGGGATTCTGATCCAGACAATGACAGTAACTGCGCCTGCAATCATCCCGGAAATGATGCCTGCTTTGGTGGCTCCTTTCCAGAAAAGTGCCAGGATGGAGGTGGGACCGAAAGCTGCACCAAGACCCGCCCAGGCAAAAAGTACTAGCCAGAAAACCAGTTCTTCCGCCAGCAACCCGAGCAAAAGGGAAAGAGTGACTAGCAAAATGACTACGCTCCGGCTCAGAAAGACCAGTCGTTTCTGTGATATTTTGCGGTGTCGGTGGATCAGTTTTTCATAAATATCCCTGACCAGTGAGGAGGCTGCCACCAATAACTGGGAGTCGGCCGTGGACATGATGGCTGCAAAAATACTTGCGATAACAACCCCAAACATGGCCGGATGCAGGTGCTGGTTGGCCATTACCGGATAGATGTTTTCCTGGTCTGCTCCCGGCAGCAGGGAAACATCCGGGAAGTAAATTCTGCCAACCATGCCGGTGATGATTGCTCCCAGTCCCATCAGTACGTTGGCTCCGGTGCCCACCATGGCAACGAGCTTAAGTTTTTTTGGATCTTTAATGGACATGTACCTGGCAATGATATGCGGGTTACCGGGCGAGCCAAGGCCAATTCCGGCGAAACCGATCAAGGCGCCGGCTGTAAGGGCCAGTGGGTTGAAAAACTGCCCTCCGGCCAATGCAGATGCTTCATGGTAAAAAATACCGAATCCCCCCAGGTGGACAATGGCAATAATGGGTAAAAAAAGCAGTGCAAATATCATAAAAATCCCCTGGATGGTGTCAGTCAGGCTGACTGCCAGAAACCCACCGACCATGGTATAAAATAACACAATGGCTGTGGTAAGTAAAATGCCCTGGGTTTCGGAAATACTGAATGTAGACTCAAAGGCCTTGCCTCCGGCTACAAATTGAGCGGACACGTAGGCAATCATAAAAATGATAATGATTCCCACCACCACAGATCGCAAAACGCCGCTCTTATCATTGAACCTGGCTGCAAAAAAATCGGGAACAGTTATGCAGTCACGTTTTTCGCTGAAGCATCGGATTCGGGGCGCATAAAAGAAAAAGAGAAAGAATTCGACCACTGTATATCCGGCTACAGCCCATATGGCCGCAAATCCCATTTCGAATGCCATGCCGGTTACACCCAGCAGGAGCCACGCACTTCTGCCGCTAACCACTGCTGAGAGAGCAACCACCAGCATACCCATTTTTCTTCCACCAATAAAAAAATTGGCAATTCCACGCGAGGAGAAGCGTGCTGCATATATTCCGATCATGATGATCAGGAAAAGGTAGCCGATGAAGGACCATACGGCCACCCGGTCGACATCCATGGCAAAGGTTTGAACTTCTTCCATAGTTTGCGTTTTGGTTCAGACTGCAGTGTTAAACAAACCTAATGGATTCTGTATTTTTTTGCAAGTTTTACCCAATATAAAACCTTTTCCATGGGCAGTACTGCTTCATACAATGTAGCATCCTAGATAAAAAATAAGGTAACTCCGGCTACACTGATCACGGCCCCGATAAATTCTTTCCAGCTTACCGGATGCCTGAAAATAATAAAAGTGGCAGGCAAAATCAGGATGGGAGAAATAGCCATGATGGTGGAGGCAATACCGGTAGCCGTGTTCTGAACAGCTATCAGGGAGGAGGAGACACCCAGAAATGGCCCGAAGGTAGCTCCCAGCAACATGAGCCATAAGGCCATTCTGTTATTCATCGCCAAACCCACTGAATCCCATTTTTTAAATACATGTATGACGATGGCAAAACCGATAATACCTGCCATGACGCGAATCTGGGTGGCAGAAAAAGGGTCATAATCCTCCATGCCGAATTTGCTGAGAACCAATCCTGTGGCCTGGCCCACTGCCCCCATGACTGCGAAAAAAAACCCCTGAACGGGAACTTTGGCAAGATTCTTCTGATCGGCTCCTTTTTTGCGGTGTTTATAGAATATGACAAGGGCGATTCCTGACATGGTGAGTGTCATGCCTCCAATGTGAATCCACTGCAGGGTTTCACCCATCAGAAGCCATCCCACAAAAGCTGCAATGGGTGGCACAAGCGTCATGATCAGCAGTGAGAGCCTGGACCCGATCACTGTAAACGCCTTAAAAAGAAACAGGTCACCGACCACGAAACCGACAAGTCCGGACAATGCCAGCCACACCCAATTATATGTGGTTGCGTCGGCGGGGAAGAAGAACCCGCGCCGGAACCATGAGAAAAGGCTTAATAAAAGCAGGGCCATAACCAGGCGGATAATGTTAACAGGAACACTGCCTACCTTTCGGCTGGCAGTTTCAAAAGCCATGGCTGTTACTGTCCAGCATACTGCGGTAAACAAGGCTGCCAGCTCGCCTATCCTCATTTCCATAATTTCACAATTTGCCGCAAAGGTAGAACAATTATTAAAGTGTCAAATATTTGTTAAACATTCAACCCAGGGAGGGCAGGCTGCGACCTGCAATAATATTCTTGTTATATTTGCCTGAAAAATTGGTAACTGTAACTGAGTAAACAAAATTCATCAACAACATCAAATAATTATGAAACAATTATTCCTTTTCCTTTTCGCAGGATTGGTTATTTCATCTTGCGGAGGACAAACAGAACAGCAACAAGCTGAACAAGCAATGGAAGTTACAACCGTTGCGGAATTAACCACCAACCCCATGGATTATGAAGAGAAAACCGTCACTTTTGATGGTATTGTCGGGCATATGTGCCAGACCAGTGGCGACAAGATGCGCGTTCATGACATGGAAGATACGGATTTCAGTATCCTGGTAATGCTGAGAGACCTTCAGGATCAATTTGAATATGAATATGAAGGCAGGGAAATCAGTATTACCGGAACAATGAATGTTGCACTCGTCAATGAAGACGAAATGGAGGATGACCATGACGACGAGGATGACCACGAATGCACCTCTACCGAAGCTGCCATTCAGCGGATGGAAGACAGGGGAATCGATCCGCAGGTACAACCTTATATTGATCTTGAGAACTTCCGTCTGCAATAAGCAACGGAACCGGATCTGAATAGAAAAACTGACGGGATTCATTTGCCGTCAGTTTTTTTATAGGGACGTGCGGACAAAACCCTGTTCTGTAAGGTGCTTCAGGGAGGTAACTGTTTTGTTACCGTGAAATCAGGAAAACAAAGTTTGTTGATCAGGAAAATCAGGAAGGTCAGGAATGCAGTCCTGCTTCCCGGGCAAAAAAGGTTAGTGTTGAAAAAACCTCCCTTGCAAGGGGTTTGGTAACCCTGGAAAGCCCGAGGTAGTTCTGGCGTACTTCATTCATGAGCGGCAACCCTGGCTTTTCTTTGCGCATATTTGCCAGAATCAGTGTGGAAAGAGCCGTCCGCAGATGGTTGCCTTTAATCCTGCGGGTAAGTCTGGAGTGGCGGGCAGGGTGGAGGTGTATATAGGCGCTTTCGTGTTCTTCATTCTTCCGAAGGATCCATTCTGAGCCATCTGAAATGGTAATTTGCCAGAATAGTTGGTTCGAGCTGTCTATCCACCGGAAATAATCCTCTTTTTCATAGGCTCTGAAACCGAGTAAAGTATTTATGATATCATGGGCAATTTCATCCGGGGTCAGCTCACCCGCATACATATCAAACTGTGATTCTCCAAGCGTTTTTGTTTTGGCCACAAATAAGGGGAAAAGTTGTTCCGGTTTGCCGGACCATTTGCGCACCTCACCAACCAAAAAGCCCAGGTGGTGCTTCCAGCCGTTGAACATGACCGGTGCTTTCGTGCAGCTGATGGTTTTAACCATTGATCCCATTACTCTTTGTCATCAGATTAGCCATTGTTTATACAGTGCAAATATACGGGCATTGTATCAAAATGCAGAACTTTATGTGCATATCAATGCATTTTTTCGGACATTTGTAACGTTTTTAATTATTTTGAAATGAGTGAAGATAAGAAGATCATTTTCTCCATGGTCGGGGTAAGCAAGGTATTCCCCCCCGGCAATAAACAGGTGCTGAAGGATATTTATCTTTCTTTTTACTACGGCGCTAAAATCGGAATTATCGGGCTGAACGGATCGGGGAAGTCCACCCTGATGAGAATCATTGCAGGTGAAGAGAAATCCTATCAGGGTGAGGTTGTGTTTTCGCCAGGGTATTCAGTGGGTCACCTTCCGCAGGATCCGGAACTTGACCCCTCCAAAACGGTCAGGGAGATCGTTCAGGAAGGGGTGCAGGAAGTCGTTGATATCCTGAATGAATATGAGGAGGTTAATCTGAAGTTTGCCGAACCGATGGAGGATGAGGAGATGACAAAGTTGATTGAACGCCAGGGTGAGCTCTCCGACCTCATTGAGCAGCATGGCGGATGGGATCTTGACAGCAAACTGGAACGCGCCATGGATGCACTTCGGTGCCCCGATCCGGATACTTCTGTGGCCCACTTAAGTGGCGGGGAACACAGAAGGGTGGCCTTATGCCGGCTGCTGTTGCAGGAGCCGGATATTTTATTGCTGGATGAGCCCACCAACCACCTGGATGCGGAAAGTGTAGACTGGCTGGAGCAACATCTGAAACAGTATAAAGGTACGGTGATTGCAATCACACACGACCGGTATTTCCTTGATAATGTGGCAGGCTGGATACTGGAACTTGACCGTGGCGAAGGCATTCCCTGGAAGGGCAATTATTCTTCATGGCTGGAGCAGAAAACAAAGCGCCTGGAGATGGAGGAGAAGGCCGAAAGCAAACGGCGCAAAACCCTTGAAAGGGAGCTGGAGTGGGTGCGTATGTCACCCAAAGGCAGACGTGCCAAAGGTAAAGCCAGGCTGAATTCCTATGAGAAAATGCTTGGTGAGGATGTGAAGCAAAAGGAAGAACGGCTGGAAATTTTTATTCCGGACGGGCCCAGACTTGGGGATAAAGTCATTGAGGCAGATGACATCAGTAAAGCCTTTGGGGAAAACCTGCTCTTTCAGAACCTGAGTTTTGCACTTCCTCCTGCAGGAATAGTTGGAATCATCGGCCCCAATGGTGCAGGAAAAACCACTTTATTCCGTATGATGATGGGGCAGGTCCCTCCGGATGATGGCAGTTTTGAGCTTGGTGATACTGTCAAAATTGGTTATGTGGATCAGGCCCACGCTGATATTGATCCTGAAAAGACGGTGTGGGAAGTCATTTCAGGTGGTCATGATATCATCAACCTGGCAGGCCGGCAGATGAACAGTCGTGCTTATGTGGCCAGGTTTAATTTTACCGGTGTGGATCAGGGAAAAAAATGCGGTGTATTATCAGGCGGGGAAAGAAACCGTCTGCACCTGGCTATGACATTGAAAAGTGAAGCGAATGTTCTGCTGTTGGACGAGCCCACCAACGACATTGACGTAAATACCCTCCGGGCCCTGGAAGAAGGACTTGAGAATTTTGCCGGGTGTGCGGTGATCATTACCCACGATCGCTGGTTCCTTGACAGGATTGCCACTCACATACTGGCTTTCGAAGGAGATTCACAGGTTTATTTTTTCGAAGGCGGGTATTCCGATTATGAGGAAAACAGAAAAAAACGCCTGGGAGATATTACCCCCCGGCGCATCAAATATCGCAAACTTAAAACTGATTAAATCTTATTTCTAAATCCATTTCAATAATGACAGATACCGGTAAGCTAAAAAAGATCGCAACCCAGGTCAGGCGGGACATTCTGCGCATGGTTTATGAGGCCCGGTCAGGACATCCCGGAGGTCCGCTCGGGGCCACCGAACTGTTGACGGCATTGTATTTTAAGGTACTCAGGCACGATCCTGATAATTTCACGATGGAAGCGAAGGGCGAAGACCTGTTTTTCCTGTCCAACGGTCATTTATCCGCCGGATGGTACAGTGTACTTGCGCGGAGTGGTTATTTTTCGACAGAAGAGCTCAGCACCTTCAGGCGCATTGATTCCCGGCTTCAGGGGCACCCGGCCACAGAAGAAGGGCTGCCGGGGGTTAGGGTTGCAAGTGGTTCTCTCGGACAAGGATTGAGTGTGGCCTGCGGAGCTGCACTGGCAAAAAAACTGAATGGAGATGATCGTCTGGTATATTGCCTGATGGGAGACGGAGAGCAGCAAGAGGGACAGATATGGGAAGCAGCCATGTTTGCGGCAGGCAAAAAAATTGATAATCTGATCGGTATCATTGACTATAACGGACAGCAGATTGACGGAGCTGTGAACGATGTAATGCCGCTCGGTGATTTAAAGGCCAAATGGGAAGCCTTTGGCTGGCGGGTTCTTGAAATGGAAGGAAATAAAATGGAGGCCGTGCTTGAAGGTCTGGAACAAGCCCGCTCACTTTGCAAGAAAGAAGAACCGGTAATGATTCTGATGCACACCGAGATGGGGTTTGGGGTGGATTTTATGATGGGCACCCATGAGTGGCACGGGAAGCCACCGAATGAAGAACAGTTTGAGCGTGCCATGGCAAATTTTGAAGAAACCCTGGGAGATTACTAACACTTGATTGGTCAACCATTATTAAAATTGTCTTATGAAGGAGTATACATATAAAGAAAAAAAAGATACCCGTTCAGGCTTTGGTGCAGGACTACTTGAGCTCGGACAAAAAAATCCCAATGTGGTAGGTCTTTGTGCAGATCTGACCGGATCTTTGAAGATGAATGATTTTCAGGATGAATTTCCCGACCGTTTCTTCCAGATTGGAATTGCTGAGGCAAACATGATGGGGGTGGCAGCCGGTCTGGCTACAGGGGGAAAGATCCCTTATACAGGAACCTTTGCCAATTTCAGTACGGGCAGGGTTTATGACCAGATCAGGCAATCCATTGCGTAC
>Ga0207421_10000548_pt1 | contig 48434 bp, 43 predicted proteins | sample SodLakKL_010_SED_4_FD_187542 | JGI IMG/M metagenome (GOLD analysis project Ga0207421, IMG submission 187542) | Alkaline sediment microbial communities from Lake Tanatar, Kulunda Steppe, Russia - 8KL_010_SED (SPAdes) (version 2) | ecosystem: Environmental > Aquatic > Non-marine Saline and...
CCCGCCGTCGCCGATGGGATCGTGTACGTCGGTGACCACGACGGCTGGATTCACGCGCTCGACACGACGGACGGGACGACCGTCTGGGATACGGAACTCGGTGATACGGTGTACGCTTCGCCCGCCATCGTGGATGGTACCGTATACATCACCGACGACGAGTCACTGTACGCGCTCGATGCAGTGGACGGTTCTGAGGAGTGGTCCACTACGATCACCGACTTTGCCAGCTTCAGTTCACCAGTGCTCGTCGATAGCACGGTGTACGTCGGAACCAGTGGAGCCGACACAGAGCTCTACGCGATCGATGCCGAGACGGGTGACGAACGATGGTCCGAATCGGTGCCCGGCCAGGCTCACGCATCGCCGGCCGTGCTCGACGAAACCGTCTACCTCCCGATCGACGACGTCGGCCTCACGGCGTTCGAGCCAGCCGATGCCACACCACCACTCGTCGTTTCGGAGACGAGCGTCAACGAGACGGCAGTCGACGTGGATGAGGCCGTCGAGGTCTCGGCCACTGTGGAGAACCAGGGCACTGAATCCTCCGAGTTCGCTGTCCCACTCGAGGTCGACGGCTCGCCGGTCGAGCAGCAATCGATCGAATTGGAGCCCGAGGACCCAACAGCGATCTCGTTCGTGTGGGAACCACGCACCGGAGGGAACTTCGAACTGAGCGTTAGCGGTGAGAGCGCCGGGGAGATTACGGTCGACGAGCCGACCGGCACGATCACTGGAACGATAACCGACGAGAACGGGACGTCACTCGAAGATGCGTCGGTAACGCTCAACGACCAGCATGGCGACCCGATAGAGACGGACAGATCGGACGTGGACGGTGTCTACGAGTTTACTCACTCCCCCGGGACGTACGACGTGGTAGTGAGTGCCAGCGGGTACGAACCGGTCCTCGCCCAGGACGTCGCGATTCTCGAAGACGAGACGACGACACAGGACATCGAGTTGGTTCCTGAAAGCGACATAACGGTCACGAGCGCCGACGTCTCGTCGACTACTGTCGAGGTGGGTGCTTCGGTGACTATCACTGCTGACGTCGAGAACGTCGGGGGTGTCTCTGATGAGTACACTGCACACCTCGTGATCGACGAAACGTCCGTGGACGACGAACGATTCACAATCAACGCGAGTGAGACGAAACCGATCACGTTCGAACACGTCTTCAACGAAACCGGGAACTTCGACGTCGCGGTGAACGGATACGACGCCGGATCTGTCTCTGTCAGTGAGGAATCGATGGAACCGCCGACTGTGGCTATCGACGACGTAAAGGCAAGCGAGACCATCGATACCACGGTTTACGCGCGTGACAATATCGAGAGTACCCTCGTCGTAACGAACGATTCGGCCATCGAAGACGTGCTGGTGAGACTCGAGTCTCTGAACACGACGTACGCCGTTGAGGTCGACGCTGCTCACGACGCCGGTGAGGAATGGGTCGCAACGATCGATCTCGCGGATATCCCCGACGATGGGCACTACCAGCTATCCGCGGAAACAACTGACGAGGCTGGGCTCACGAACAGCACTGTCGCCGACGAGACGATCGTTGTCGACCGTGTTGCACCGTCGCTTTCGGCAGCGATCACCGATGTCGACGGTGACGACGGGACTATTGAGATTCGAAGCGACGGCGACCTTGCTGACGCCCCGACTAGTACTGTGACCAAGCCGGACGGCACTACGCAGGAGGGGAGTGTTGACGCTGTCGGGACTCACAACTGGACCGGCGAATTCGAGCTCGGCGACTCGGGTGAGTACACAGTCGAAACCAATGGGACAGATCACGCTGGCAACAAGGGGACAGCCAGTACATCGGTTCACGTTGACACCGATTTCACCATCTCTGATGGCGTTGGGACCCTATACAACGACGATACAGGCACGTTCATCGATTTCACCAGCAGCGAGGACAGTCTGGAAGGAGTATTCGCGGTGCTCTCGGAGAACGCTGACGCCTACGAGGAACTCGACAGCGACCAGATTGGGGCTGGCTTCCTCACGGCGACCCTCGAGGAAACGCTCGATGAGAACCTCACCAGTGCGACGATCCATGTTCCAGTTGACGTCTCGGAAACTGATGGAACCGATGACCCTGCAGACGTCACGCTTCAACGATACAATGAGTCGACCAGCACGTGGGATTCCGTTGAGACAAGCGTCGAGACGATCGCCGACGACGACACCGATCTCGGTGTAACTGGAGCGTACTGGGTTGCCGAAGTCGACGGCTTTTCGACGTACGGCGCGATTGCAAGCGACGACGAACCGCCGGTGATCACGGACGTCACACCGACCGACGGTGAGACACTCTCTGATGGGACCAGCGACGTCACTGTCAGTATCGAGTACGAGGACGACGCCTCCGGTGTCGACGTAAGCACAGTTGAGTTGGCGGTCGATGGCACCGACGTGACTCACGACTCGACGACTTCAATCACCGCCAGTACGACGACACATACCGTTGGTGTCGAAGACGGCGAGTCGTACACGGTGGCGTTGACCGTCGCCGACATGGCAGGGAATGAAAAGGACCACAATCTGACGTTCGATATTGATGATGACAACGGCTCACACGAACCGTCATCACCGTCATCACCGTCATCACCGTCTTCATCGTCATCGTCATCGTCACCCGAACCGACAGATGACGACACAGCCGAAGACGAGGAGACTGATGACAAGACGGACGCTGCTGATGGTAGCGACGACGGCACAGATGGGGAGATTGACGAAGAGACGGACGCTGTTGACGGTGTCGGCGACGACACAGAGACAGACGATGCGACCGACGGTGCGACCGACGGTGCGACCGACGACGCGATCGACGACGCGACCGACGATGCAACTGACGACGCTACCGACAGTGTCAATGACGAACGCACAGACGACGGGACACCAGGATTCGGTTTAGTGGTCGCATTCACTGCAGTGCTTACTGGTTGTTGGTTGATCGTCCGGCGACGGTAGCACAAACCCGAACCGTGTCGCGGCTTTCGCTACGGCCGGTTGACCGACGTTGGCGCTTTTGAAGACAACATCGAAGAGCTGGTGTACCACCAGGATCCGGCTCAGAGTCGATCGAGCACGCCAACTCGGTTATGGGCGCTCCGATGGGTTGGGCGTCTATGAAACCGGTCTCAAGTGGCGCGGCGGCACTGAACCGTGTTTTGTCACACCCGGTTCCAATCTCTGACTTCCCGACCAGTGAACGCCGGTCACTCGAACCGGCCAGGAACTGTGAGACGGATTAGTGTCATCACGTACCGCCGTCGTCGGGCTCTGCCCGACTGCTTGAGGGATCTTCGATCCCTCTCTGTCGTCGGACTGCGTCCGACTGCCCGTGGCGCGTTGTGCCGCCCTGATCGCCTAACGGGTCGCCGATCGGCAGTACTGACGGACACGACTCCGTATGAGACGATCGCGCCAAACACATCTCACAACCAATACAAATATATATTTATGAGATTCTTCTTGGATAAGTCATCGAATGGTCGACATTAGCGAGGTTCACTTTCGTGTTTCCTATCTCCTCGTTGCGATCGCTGTCCTCTCTCTCCTCCGGCGGCCGCTCCGGAACCGCGAGAAACCGGGAAGTACGTGGTTTGGGCTTGCAGTGGTATCTATTGCCGTTTGGCTCGCTTGCGTTGGACTCTACTATTTTGTTGATGAGTTCTGGGCGGTGCTCGCCCTCTACAACACCGTCCTGTTCGCGATCACTGTCTGCTTTTTTAGCTGGCTGCTGATCGCCATCGAGTTTGCGACAGGAAAGCGGCCGCCGCGATCGGTGCTCGTCATCCTCGGGGTGCTCGCTCTTGGACACCTTCTGGTGCTCTGGACGAACTACTTCTGGCTACACGAACTGGTCTACAGGGCAAGTGGCACCTTTGTTGATGCTGGTGGGGGCCTCAACACTGGACGCGAACCGGTGTTCTGGGTACATATGGTTGTCGTGTACGTAATCGTCTTTGCCTCCTCGGCCGTGTTCATCGCCGAGTGGATCAACGCCAGTGGGCCGCGAAAACGACAGGCGGGGATCCTCGCGGTCACGCCCGCAGTAGGCGTTATGGCAAGTCTGCTGTGGTTCGCCGAGGTGCTTCGATTGCCGTTCGATCCGACGCCCGTCGGTGTCACGGTCGGCATCATGTTGCTGGGATGGGCGCTGTACAGGACCGAATTCCTGGAGATTACACCCATTGCGACGCAGACCGTCGTCGAAGAGATGCCCGACGCGGTCGTGATCTTCGACGATCGCGATCGACTCGTCGAGTGGAATCGTGCGGCTCGAACCCTCTTTGCGGTCGACGAACCGTCGGTCGGAATGGCTGCGACGACGTTCTTCGAGTCGGTCTCATCCGACATTCTCACACAGTTACTGGAGCCCGATCGGTCGGAGTCACAGATTTCGATCGATATCGATGGTCGCTCGCGACAGTTCTCGGTGTCGAGATTCTCCATCACTCCAGAACAAACGCCACTCGGTCGCGTCGTCGTGTTGCGCGATATTGCCGAGCTAAAACGCCGGGAAACGCAGCTACTGGCCCAGAACGAACGCCTTGAGGAGTTCACTGATATCGTTTCACACGACCTGCAAGGACCGCTCATGGAGATTCGTGGCAGTGCGAATCTGGCACTCTCGACGGGTGACGTTACGCACGTCGATCGAGTGGTCAACGCCACCGATCGAATCGACGAACTCGTCACTGACTTGCTCCGTCTCGCACGCACCGGCCGGCAACTCGACGTCGAAGCCCCGGTGGAACTGGATGTGGTTGCGCACAGAGCTTGGTCTCACGTCTGGAGTCCGTCCGGGGAACTCGTCATCGAAACGGAGCAGACCGTACTGGGTGATCCGGCCCGCATTCAGCAGCTGTTCGAAAATGTGTTTCGTAACAGCGTCGAGCACGGGACTGACGACGGCGAAACGGAGTCGCCCGAGATGGATCGATTGACGCCGTCGAGTGACGGTGACGTATCGGTCGACCCAATGTTCGACGGCACCGAACAGGAGTCACCAGATGACGTGCGAGAAGGGGATGACGCGGGAGGCAGCGAGGGGAGGGTGGCGAACGACGATCGTGACGAGCCGTGGGCTCCCGATCACACGACAGTCGGGGGTGGTGCCCCGTCCGGGAGCTCTCATACAGAGCCATCGGCCACCGTCCGAATATCCGTTGGTCCGTTGCAGGATGGCTTCTACATCGAGGACGATGGTCGAGGGATACCACCCGAAGAGCGCCATCAGGTCTTCGAGAAGGGATACACCAACACGTCGACAGGGACGGGAATCGGACTCAGTATTGTCCGACAGATCGTCGACGCCCACGGTTGGTCGATACAACTGACTGCTGGAGCGACCGGTGGCGCACGCTTTGAGATCACCAGCGTCGATTTCGAGACGCAGGAGGATCCCAACGGCCCCTGATCTGGGTCGGTTCGTGGTTTCGTTAGAGTTTGGATCGTCTCGAGTATGGAGTTTGGGCCGTCTCGCGTATTCCTCGTCGATCCACATACCGTGTACTGAACGCTCGTTGTCTGTCGCGTCTCTCTTTTGATCAGTTACTGCTAATTCGATCGAGGGCTACGGTAACGACGGTCCCCTGTGGGGCGTTGTTCCGGATCGAAAGGTCGCCGCCAACGCTTTCCAGCACGGTCGTTACGAAGTACCAGCTTGCGCTGATTCCTGTCTGCGGTGTCCCTAATGTCGTTGGATCGGCGAGCTGTCGCTTGCGTGCTTCGGACATTTCCTCCCCGTTGTCGGCAACAGAGACGGACACTCGATCGTTCGTGCACTCGACGGTCACGGTGATCGTCGCGTCTGCACCTCCCGTGTCCCTCGCCGCATTCGTCAGCAACTGCTCGAAGACCGCGCTTAGCATCGGCGTGCCAGCGACGGATACTGATTCGCACTCGTCCGGTCCCCACTCGAAGGAGAGTGTTGCGGTACTGTCGGTCCGAAACCGCTCGAGTTCCGCTTCGAGAACGCGTTTGAGATTGTATGGTTGTGGATCCGCCGTTGGGCTCTCGGCGATGACATCGATCACCGCCGCCGCGGTATCAGTGAGTTCGAGTGCGTGGTTGCTCGCTTCCAGGATCGCGTCGACTGTCGCCTGGTCATCACCGTCGATGCGTTCGCGAAGCTGATCTGCCCGCCCGACGATCATGCTCACGTCGTTTCGTAGATCGGTCCGGAGTATCTGGTTGATGAGTTCGAGTTGATGAGTGCGATCACGAAGGTCCTGTGAGAGTCGCGCTCGTTCGATCGCATACGTGATCGTCCGGACGAGGAGGTCGGCGTTGAGCCGTCCTTTGACGAGATAATCCTGTGTGCCACGCTTGATTGCCTCGACTCCCATCCCCTTTTGGCCGGTCAAAACGATCACCGGTACCGTTTCGGTGTATTCGAGCATCGTCGAAACAGTTTCGAGGCCGTTACTGTCTGGCAGACCGAGATCTAACAGGACGATGTCGATGTCGCCGCCAGCAACGCGTTCAACGCCCTCAGCAAGTGAGCCGACGTGTTCGACAGCATCAATTTCGATCGACGGATCCTCACTCACGCCGAACTCACCCCGATGCTCGACGAGCATTTGCTCAACGAATGCCGCATCGCTCTGGCAATCTTCGACGAGCAGGAGCGTCGTCCCCGTCGACATGCTCATCTTGTCTCTTCGTTTTCGTTCACCCTACTTGATCTATTCGGGTGTGACACTCACTCACCGTCGGATTTATCGTAGTCAAGACAAATTGTTTACCAGATTCGATAGTGAGTGCATGAGTTACCGGGACATCCCAATCCCGCCTGACAGCCGACACGCTCTCGAAGCGGTAGCGTTGCTCTCCAGAAAGTGGTCTCCAGTTATCCTCCTCGTGTTACGACATCGTGGGTCGCAAGGATTCAACGACCTCCTGGAGGGAATTCCGGATATTTCCTCGCGAGTCCTCTCGGATACGCTTGAATCACTGCAGGAGGCTGGGCTGATCGAGCGACGCGTTGTGAGCGAGTCCCCGCTCCGCGTCCAGTACGAGCGAACGGACGCCGGACGAGAGATGGATCCGATCTTCGAGGGGTTGTCTGACTGGGCCGACTCCCACATGATGCGCTCGAACCACACTGTCCTCGTTGCCGACGGAGATCGTCGGATTACGGAAATGTACCAGCAATGGGTGTCTGATCGGTACACGGTCTGGCGGGCCCACGATAACGAAGAGCTCGCTACCCGTCTTGTGGAGGAGGTTGACGTCGTGTTGCTCGATGTAGGACTTCCGGGTGTCGATGTCCGCAAATTCGTTTCCCGACGACCGTGTCGAACGGTCCTCACCGTCGGTGATCAGCCCGACCCGGCGTTGCTGTCCATCGACTGTGATGACGTTCTTCGAAAGCCGTTCGTCCGCGAGACAGTACTCGATACGATCGCCACCCAACTCGACCGCATAGGCGAGTCTCCCCAGGAGCGAGAACGCGCGTCACTACTCGCTCGAACGTCGCTCCTCGAGTCCATCTACGCTCAGATCCGACTCGAGGACGACGAAACGTACCGCAATCTCGTCGCGCGAGTAGAGGAACTCGATGACTCGGCGTAGGAGCCGGACACGACACTCGGACAAATACTCGATCAGAACCGATCGTAGCCGGCCGTATCCAGATAATGATGGGCGATCGTCACCGCCTGATCGGCGTGCAATAGCTCGGGGCCCAGCCGAACCCGCCGATCGACGTGCGCCGCCAGAATGGCCCGCTCTGTGGCGGTGAAATCGTGATGATCCGAGAGGACGAACGTGGCGTCCGTGAGTGCGCCAGCACTGACGTCGACGATCGGATCGCCGTCTTCGTGCAACTGGACGATCGGGCCGTCGCCTGCGACCGCATCGAGCGTCGCCTCGAAGCCACGCCGATAGAGTTCGATGCCGGGGCTCGGTTCGGCCGGGAGCGCGCCGATCGCCTCGTCGCGGTGTTCGAGGGCCATCCGGACGAGTGCGGCGGTGCTGCGTTCGTCGGGGTTCAGCCGTCGCAACTCGCTGCCGTCGAAGCTGATCGTGAGTTCGTCCTGGACGACGAGATGGGTGCGGACGTCTTCGCGGATCCCATGAGAGGTAACGAACGAAGCTGTGATCGATCGACAGAGGGCGTCGAGGCGGCCGGCGCCGCCGGCGAGGTCGTCGAGCGAGAAGTCGGGCTCCGTGGGAACGTCGTGACCGAGGAGTACGAACTGGCGCATACGGAGACGACGCGGACGGTACGCATAGGCACCACGATCCGCGTGTGAGGGCTCCGTCGATCGGTGGTCCCCGCCGCGTCGTTATATTTCGAGAGCGCCGATCCAGTTGTCCTCGCTGTGGACGGGACACCACGCTTGGTGGGCCGTCGAACATCGTGGATCCATCGCGTAGCCACATTCACACCACTGCTGGGCGGTTCGGGGAACGAGTCGTTGACAGAGTGGACAGCGGCATTTCATGTGCTAGTCTCCCACACACGAGTATATGGCTGTTTTTACGCCACGGCTGAACAGTCCGGCGATCGGGGACGGGACGTCGCTTGTTATACTACCAACTGAAACTGTTTGCACACCGATCGCATAGCCCTCGTGCGATCGGGTGCATACTGACGTTCACTGGCTACTATCGGTCACGCTCACGGGTAGACGTCTCACTCCGTCCGCGATCGGGGTCTGGCGCTGTCGTCGTGTTGTTCCCCCTGCGATCGCGTTCTGAAGCCGTCGTATTCGTGGCCCACGATGAGTGTGAGGACGTGGAGGGCGACCAGCCCGACGAACAGGGAGAGACCCGTTATCGAGTCGATCCCGGACAGAAAGACGGGGAGGTAGGCAACCGGGAGGACGGTTCCCAGCCAGAAGCAGATGGCTGTGATGGAACGACCCAGGAGCATGAATTAGCGCATGTCCCTGAGGGAGACGAACGCGCTGTCGTGTGCGACGATCCAGCTGGCCGGCTGCTCGACGTCGCTCGACTCGGCCGGAAAGATCGCACATTCGTCGGGGAGCGCCTCGTTTTCGATGGTGACGTGGTCGAGTCTGGCTGTCGGCTCGTCGGGACCGTCGGGGTGGGTGTCGGAGTCGGTCGTCATGGGCGATCAGGCGCCAGCGAGTGGGCCGACGACGACTACTGTCTCCTGGCGTATTGTTATCGAGAGGCTAACCCGGCCGAACGATTCGCAATGGCCGGATTCGGTTCACTCGTCCAGAAAAAAAAGACCATCCCGACTGTCGACGTGTACGGGGTCGCTACGGCACCGAGATGCCTGTTTGGCGCTCCATACATCTGCGTAGGGGTTCCGTAGGAGGTGCTGACTGCGAGGCTACCGGCAGCGAGTGCCGGCTGTGAGGGGACTGTCTCCCAGCATCGAATCGACTACTCGATCGATGGCCGACTGCCGAGTGTCAGCGTCGTCGATCGCTCGCTCCCATCCTGCCAGTAGTCGACAGTAATCGTCTCGTCGGGGCTGGTTTCGAGTGCGAGGAATCGCGAGAGGGCGTGTCGGTCCGGGATCGGCTCGTCGTCCAGTCGGATGATGACGTCGCCCCCGATCGGGATCGGCTCGTCACGGTGGGACGTGGTTCCGGTTGCTTCCTGCAGGCCGGCGGCTGCGGCGGCTTCGTCGGCGACAACGTCGGTGATCATGACGCCGGTTGCCTCGGGAAGATCGTTTTCTTCGGCGATCGGTCGATCGACCGTCCGGAGACCGATCCCCATGTAGGCGTGGTCGTAGCTGCCCGTTTCGATGAGTGCTGGGACGACACGGTCCGTTAGGGCTGCCGAGATCGCAAAGCCGATGTTTTCGCCACCGGCGGCGTTGACGACGCCGATAATGTTCCCGTCGAGGTCGACGAGCGGACCACCGCTGTTACCGGGGTTGACAGCCGCATCGGTCTGGATCACGTCCGGGAAGGAGAACTCCCGATCGGGCGGATTCAGTGTTCGCTCGACCCCACTGACGATTCCGGTAGACATCGATCCCTCGAGCCCGAACGGGTTCCCGATCGCGACGACTTCCTGCCCGGCCACGGGACGGTTGTCGGCAAACGAAAGCGGCGTTGCGCTCTCGGGAACGTGATCTGCCTCAACGACTGCGAGATCGCTGTAAAAATCGGCTCCGACGAGCTGTGTGCCCGTCCAGTCACCGTTGATATACTGTAGATCGACTTCTTCGGCACCGGAGACGACGTGTTCGTTGGTGACAATGTGGCTGTCGTCGATGACGAAGCCGGAGCCCTGCCCTTCACCTTCCTCGCCAGTCAGCGGATCATCGACGCCGAACGCCCGAACCTGAACGACCGAGTCGATGAGGGCCTCGTAGACCTCGGTGTAGGTCGATCCATCCGCGAGGTTCTCGCGATCGATCTCGTGTGAGGAATTCCCTTCGATTGAGCTGTCGGCTCCGGGCTCGACACAGCCGGCAACGGCCCCGATGACTCCAGCGCTCGCCGCGGCAAACAGCCTCCGACGGCCAAGTCGTGTCTCGTCCATGTCCGTCGGATAGGAGCCCATGTATATGAACGTCCGGGGGACTGTTCGGCTGGCTTGGCAAACGCCCGGTACGCTCGCCCAGCGGTCGACCCCGGCCCGTTCGACCGGCGGTACGCACGACCCCAGCCCGTTCGACCGAAGGGAAAACGTGTTACCCCCGGCCACCCGAGTCACGCGCATGCTTACTGATGACGCCCGTGCGCTGCTCGCGACGGGGCCGGTCTGTGACTCCTGTCTCGGCCGCCCGTTCGCCGAGCGGAGTTTCGGGCTGACCAACGCCGAACGCGGCCGGGCACTGCGAACGACGGTCGCAATGGCCGACGACGAGGACTTCGAGCCGATCGCGCCGGTCGACTGCTGGGTCTGTGAAGGGTACTGTGGGACCTTCGATGCGATCGCCGAGACGATCGTCGACGCCCTCGACGGTGTCGAGTTCGACACCTACCAGGTCGGGACGCAGGTGTCGCCGCTCGTCGAGGAGAACGACCGACTCCTCCGTGAGGACGCGGGGCTCGATCCCGAGGTCGGCGAATCGGTCAAACGCGAGATGAACCGGGAGGTCGGTCGCCGCGTCGGCGCGAAGACGGGGACGGACGTCGGGTTCGAGCGGCCGGACGTCCTCGCCGTCGTCGATCTTAGCGGATTCGACGCCTTCGACGTGCTCGACGACGGCGACGTGACCAGTCACGCGATCGATCTGCAGGTCAATCCGGCCTTCGTCTACGGCCGGTATCGCAAACTCGAACGCGACATTCCCCAGACGGAGTGGCCCTGCAGAGAGTGTGGCGGCAGCGGGATCCAGCTCGGTGACGACGGCGAGGAAGACTGTGACTACTGTGGTGGCTCGGGCTACATGTACGACACCAGCGTCGAACAGGTCGTCCGCCCCCACGCCGTCGAGGCCATGGATGGCGACGAGGGTACCTTCCACGGCGCTGGCCGTGAGGACGTCGACGCACGGATGCTCAAGGGTGGCCGCCCGTTCGTTCTGGAAGTCAAACGCCCACGCAAACGCGACCCGGACCCGGCCGAACTCGAAGCGCAGATCAACGAGGCGGCCGACGGTGCAGTCGAGGTCGAGGGGCTGCGCCTGGCCACCTACGAGATGGTCGAACGCGTCAAGGAACACGACGCGAGCAAGCGATACCGGGCGGACGTCGCGTTCGCCGACCCGATCGAGGAGGAGGCCTTCGTGTCAGCACTCGAAACGCTCGACGGCGCGACACTCGAACAGGACACGCCCCAGCGGGTCGACCACCGCCGAGCGAGTCTCACACGCGAACGAACAGTACATGCGATCGAGGGCGAACTACAGGAACCGACCCGGGCCGAGGTTCGACTCCACGGTGAGGGCGGCCTGTACGTCAAAGAGCTCATCAGCAGCGACGACGGCAGAACGGTGCCGAGTCTCGCCGGCCTCCTCGACACCGACGCCGAGGTGACCGCGCTCGATGTCACCGCCGTCGAAGGCGAGGACGAACCGTTCGAACAGGAGGCGTACTTCCGGGACGAGCCCGACGAGGCCCTGGAAGCGATCGATTGAGTCGAGCCCTGGGCAACTTGTCTTCGCCTCTTGTAAGTCCCGCCCAGCGTCGAGTCGTCGTCGGTGCCGCCTCTCGCCGATCCCGAGAAGCCGACCCGAATCACAACGATTTTTGGTTCGTCCGAGAACCGTCGACCTATGCTATTCGGCGTCGACGAGGCAGGAAAGGGCCCGGTGCTCGGCTCGATGTTCGCCGCAGCGATCGCCATTGACGACCCTACCGTCCTTCCTGAGGGAGTCGCCGACTCGAAACGCCTCACACCCGATCGGCGTGAGGAACTCGCAACCACGCTCCGCGCGGACGATCGAATCGGCGTCGGCGTCGCGGAGATCACGACCGATCGGATCGACGATCCCGAGACGGACATGAACTCGCTGTCGGTGGCGGCCCACGCCCGGGCGATCGAGCGTGTCGTTCCCGACGCGTCGACTGGCAAGGACGACGAGTCCACTGCGGTCCCCGAAGGCCTCTGTGACGCCTGTGACACCGATGCCGATCGGTTCGCCAGACGCGTCACCGAGGCCTGCCCGGTTCCGATCGACGTCACGGCGAGACATGGCGCCGACGACGAGTCGCCGATCGTCGGCGCGGCGAGTATCGTCGCCAAGGTCGAACGCGACGCACATATCGCGGCGCTGGCCGACGAGTATGGCCCGATCGGCAGCGGCTATCCGAGCGATCCGACGACGCGGACGTTTCTCGAGACGTACGTCGACGACCACGGAGAGGTCCCACCCTTCGCCCGTCGGTCGTGGTCGACCTGTGCGGACCTCCTCGCGGCGGCCCAGCAGCGCGGCCTCGAGCAGTTCTGAAGACGACGGTTCCATCTCCGGCACGTCTGTGACTGTGGTGACTATCGCAACGCGCACGAGGGGGCCGTCTGGGCGGGTTGCACGTGGCCTGAGACGGCCAGACACCGGACTGCAGTGGCCGACTGATGTGTCTCGGACAGACCAACGGAAACGGGACCGACTTCACTGGCGGCGAAAAACCTATCGGCTGTGGTTACTTGTCGGTCAGCAGGTATTCGAGGATGTCACCGTAGGCGGGCCGGGTGATGAGCACCCCGATGAGGACACCGAGGATCGTGATGATGGCGAACCCACGGAGGTCGCCGAGACTCAACACGGCCAGTGGCGACATGGCGATGATCGTCGTCGCGGCGGCGGCGCCGATGATCCAGAACGCCTTGCGAAAGCGCGACTCGAAGACCCGCTGTGAGCTGACGTCACCCTCATCCATCACCTCGTCGGCGATGATGAGGAGGTCGTCTACCCCTGTCCCGACGACGGCGATAAAGCCGGCGACGTGTGAGAGATCTAACGGCATGCGTATCAGTGCCGCAAAGCCAAGCAAGATCACGACCTCACTCATCGCAGTGACGATCATCGGCAGCGCAACGCGTGGATCCCGGTAGCGCAGATAGACCATCCCGCTGACGGTCAACACCGAGAGGAAGCCGATGAAAAGCGAGTAGAGTTTGAACTGGTCGGCCAGCGCCGGCGACAGCGAGAACGTCTGCTCGCGATCGAAGTCGAGTGGGGCACGCAACGCACCGGCGTTTAGGTTGACCGACAGCGAGTTGGCGTCCTGCTGGGTCGGAACGATCATATTGAACGTCGGATCGTCCACGAATGTCCCGCCGGACATGCTCCCTGCGAGGTCGTCACCCATGCTGTGAGCGTCGACGGGTTCGCCGTCGACTTCGGTGACCAGACACCACTGCTCGCGGTCATCATCGTAGTCGAACTCGCCGGTCTGGCGATCGTGGAGATCACACTGCCCGACCCCCTCGCCGGCGAAGCCGAACTCGTCCATCTGGCTCTGATACCGTTCTGCGGGGCTCTCACCGTTCTCTTCGGCATCGCTGACCGTCACCGGGACGTAGTGGCCCTGTCGATCGTTGAACGATGCCGTCCCAGCGTCGAGTTCATCGCCTTCGAGGACGGTGGTGTTCGTCTGTTCGCCGTCGTCACCGCCGGGATGGTAGGCGACGACCTCGACGACTCCGCGTTCCTGTAACAGTGCGCGGAGTTCGTCGGGCTCCATGTCGGGGACTTCGGTGACGATGAAGTACTCCCCGGTCGCGGTCTGTTCTTGGTAGACGCTCCCACCGGAGAGTCCGGCCTCGTTGATTTTCAGTTCGATCGTCCGGATCACCTCGTCGCGGGTCTGCTGGGTGACGCCAGGTCGGATATCGTCGGCGTCGTACTCGACGCCGGCCTCGTTGAGGGCGGCAGCGAACTCGCTTTCGTCGACCTCGTCGGTGAACACCTCGGCGTGGACCGACTCCTCGTCGTCGTGGAACTCGACGAGAGCGTCGGCCGAGTCGATACCGAGTTCGGAGACCAGCGTCCCCTCAACCTCGCCTGTCTCATCCGGATCAACATCGAGATTTTCTGCCGTCATCCCGGTTGGCGGGGCACTGATCCGTGTTCCGCCGTCAAGCCCGAGTCCGTACTGGATGTTCGTCGGGGTATCGTCGACACTTTCGTTTTCGACGAGTCGATCGTCTTCGGAGATGACCCCGCCGGGGATGAACAGTGCGACGAGCGCGCCGCTGATAAACAGGACGAGCAAGAGCACCCGCCAGTGGGACTTGATCGTCGCGACTGGTCCAGCGCTCATCGTCCCACCCCGCGGAATTTGTACCATCGAAGCAGGCTGAGGTTCAACATGTATGTGTTCATCAGGTCTGCTGCCAGGCCGACAAAGAGAATAATCCCGATCGAGGCAAGCAGTTCGACGCCGAACAGCGACGCCGAAATCCCCATGACGAGCATCGCCATCATCGAGGTAACTGTCATGGTGATCCCCGTCCGCGTCGCCCGGTGGGTCGCTTCGTAGAAGTCACCACCTCGGCGCAGTATATGATTATTTAATAGAATGTCCGAGTCGACGGAGTACCCGATCAACATCAACAGAGCGGCGACAGTCCCCAGTGAGAGCTGGATGCCGGCGATCGCCATGAACGCAAGCGGAATCATGATGTCCGAAAACGCCGAGACGACGATCGCGATCGACGGGACGAACGTCCGGAACAGCAAGAATGCGAGCACGCTCATCCCCAGGAACGCGACGCCAAGTCCGAGCAGGGCCGTCTGCTGGGTTTGCTGGCCGAAGCTCGCCGATGTGATCGACTCGGACTGGACGATATCCGCATCACCGTCCTGTTCGAGATTCGCCTGTGCCTGGTCACTTAGATCCGTCATGGCGTCCTGATCGAGACCAGCAAACTGAACGATGTACTGGTTCGAGGCCTGTGTCGACTGGATCGATTCCGGATCGACGTCGAACGCTGCTGCAATATCCTCTTCAGATGTCGTTGTCTGGACGGTCAGTTCTGCTCCGCCAGCGAAGTCCATACCGAGCGGGACCGGCGATCCTGTTAGCAGGAACGATCCGCTGAGGACCAACAGTGCAACTGCAAGCACCGCAAGCGGCACTGCCGCGAGCTGACGGTTGTCGTACCGGGTATAGTTGAGCTCCGGTACGTCGAAATACCCCATATATCGGACCAGTGGCAGTCAGCCGGTGTAAGCCTTCTCAATTTCTATAGCATATTTCAACGGAATCAGTATGGAAACAGACGACGTGCTGAAGCCGTTCGCGGCCGTATTCGGACGTATGGCTTTCGAAGCGGGACAGCAAACCGATCGATCCACAGCGACTGGGGGGACCGAACGGGGCGGCCGGGCCGACGAGGAAGCCAAGCGAGCCACGCGAGTGGTGCTCTCGTATCCGGCGGATCTCTCCGACTGGGGGCGATTCCAGGTCGAAAAACCGTCGTTTCGGGCATTCCTCCGAAACACTCGCGAGCAGGCCCACGAGGGCGACATCTGGGAAGAGTTCGTCGGCGTCGGCTGCTGTGGGAACACGCTCGACGTCCCGTTGTGCGTCGAGCAGGTTGTCGGCGGCAGCCACGTCGACGCTGAGACCGAAATAGACTACGATGTCCGCGACGCCTGCGGTATCGAGAGCAGCTGGCGGGTGCAGAGCGCGGGCGGTCCGAGTCGAGCCTGATACTGGCGAGTGTCCCGGTGATCGGCTGAACGGGGTTGGCGATCACCGGGGAGCAGACACCGCTCGGTATGAGACCGACTGCCCCTGCTCAGTCCGGCAGGTATCGAACGCTCACCACACTGTCGTCTGCCGATCGCCGCACTTCGATTCGAACTGCCCCGAGCCGTGCTCCACGCGCGATCGTTTCCTCGTCGTCCAGAATATCCTGGGCGGCCGAATCGACCTCGCCGTCGGGAACGCGAAGGACGTGAATCTCGCCCGTACCAGCCCGTTCTTCCGTGACGACCTCGCCGACCGCGGCGTCCGCGCCGAGCGCTTTCTCCTGTGTCGTCGGCTGGAGATCACTGTCTATCAGCTCGATCGATCGCCGATCGTCGATCTCGACGACCTGCCACGTGACCTCCAGTGGCGGATCCGGTGCAACGGTTCCCTCGAGGACGTCGTGGACCGCGAGCCCAGGGTTCGACGCGAGCGTATGAACCTGTGCAGTCTCGACGTCGCGAACGACTGCTGACTCCGGTTCGGCGTGGGTGACGACGAACGTGCCCGTTTTTTCTGTCATACTGGCAGCTATGTGGTGTCCCGGTTTCCGGGTTTCGGCTTTGGACCCGGATGCGATCGGATCAGACGCTCCCTGTGTTCTCACCGGCGGCCGATCGTGTCCACAGTCTCAATCCAAACACTGTCACATGACGGAACGACTTTACAGTTCGCGGTTGCGCACACACGTATGAACGTCGATATTGGAAACGCACTTGCAGCAGTCGCATCACCGGGTATCTCACGCGAGGCACTCGATCGACTGGACGAGCAGGTCGCGATCGCACACGACCGCATCGAAACCGGGCGTGCGAACGCAGAACACGGGTACGAGGCACTCAATCTGCCGGCACAAGTCGACACGGACGAAATCCGATCGGCCGTCGAGCCCGTCGCCGACGCCAAGGCACTGCTTACGGTCGGGATCGGCGGGAGCTCGCTTGGGGCAGCGACCATCGTCGACGCACTCGAAAGCGACACTGAGACCGTCTTCCTCGACAACGTCGACCCCGAGTGGATTGTGGCCCATCTCGATCGGCTCCCCCTCGAAAACACGGCGATCAACGTCGTCTCCCGATCGGGGAAGACGGCCGAGACGCTCGCGAACTTCCTGGTCGTCCGCGAGACGTTCGAGGACGCCGGCGTCGACTGGACTGAGCGGACGATCGTAACGACGGGTGCGGCCGGCCCGCTTTCCGAGCTTGCCGATCGCCACGATCTGCCGTCGCTGAACGTTCCCGACGGCGTTCCCGGTCGCTTCTCGGCGCTTTCGCCGGTTGGACTGGTCGCCGCCGCAGTGTGCGGTCACGATATCGACGCGCTGATCGAGGGGGCCGCCGCCGAAGCCGAGACACTGTCGGACTCGCTGTATGACTGTCCGGCCTACGCCTACGGCGCGACAATGTACGCCCTCGATGCCCGCGGCGCGAGTATGAACGCCATGTTCCCCTACACCGAAGCCTTAGAAACCTACTCCGAGTGGTTCGCCCAGCTGTGGGCCGAAAGCCTCGGGAAGGACGATCTCGGGCAGACGCCACTGCGCGCACTCGGTGCGACCGACCAGCACTCCCAGCTCCAGCTCTACCGGGCCGGCCCACGGGACAAAGTCGTCACGTTCGTCACACCACAGGAGCGATCGGATCGATCGATCCCCGAGACAGACGTCGAAGATATGGCCTATCTCGGCGACGCCACGCTTGGCGAGTTGCTCGACGCGGAGTTCGAGGCGACCGAAGCCAGTCTCGCCGCTGCCGGCCGGCCGAGCGTCCGCGTCGAGATCGATCGGGTCGACGAGCACGAACTCGGTGGGCTGTTGTACGGCATGGAAGCCGCTTGCATCCTCGCGGGTGAGCTGTACGGCATCAACACGTTCGAACAGCCGGCCGTCGAGTGGGGGAAGAAGGCAGCCCGCGGACTGCTCGGTGGCGGCGATTTCGAGGAGGCAGCGGCGGTCGCCGACAAGACGGAGCTTCGGATTGACCGCTGATCACCAGATGTTCGACTCCTGATTGTAACTGGCTATCCGCTCGTGGCGGCCATGGCTGTCCGCTTGCGGAGGCCATATGTGGGTACACGCGAACAATAGGCTATGAACGAGACAGCACGGGCCGACGACGCCGGCCCGTACGCCTCCGGGGCCGCTCCCGCCATCGGGACCGGTGTCGCCGCCATCACGGTTGCTGCGATGGCTGTCCCCGTCCGTCAGGGCATTGACGATCCGATCGTCTGGGCCGGTGCTGCGTTCGCGATTATCGCCGCGCTCGCATTTCTGGGTAGTCGACACAGCGGCATCGATCGCCGGATCACCGCCTCGATCGCCGCCGGATCGAGTCTCGCAGTCGTCGTGCTTTCGGGCTACGCGTTGAATCAGGGCGTGTCGGTTCCAGCGGGGCTTCCGGCACTCGACTGGTCGATCCCGTTGCTGTTTACGGCCTTTCTGTCGGCAGGAATCGCCACCGGGATCGGCGTCGCCGATTACTTCGGGATCGGTGGACGCGGGCTCAAAGATCGAAGTCTTCTGACGACGCTTTTGCTCATCGTCGGTCTCGCCGGCCTGTTTATGGCTCAGGTCGCGACGCTCGTTCTCGCGCTCCCACTGTTTTCTATCATCGGCGACCTCTCGCAGCTCCAACTCGTCGTGGTCAGCCAGCTCGGGATGGCGATCGGAACGGCAGCCGTCGCGGTTGGCTATCTCCTCGTTCGGCAGTACGGCCTCTCGTATATCGACCTCAAACTGCCGACGGGACGGGACCTCCTCTGGATGGTCGGCGGGCTCGTCGTCCTGTTTGGAACGCTGTTCGTGATTTCGACGCTGTTCCAGTCGACGGGTGTCGAGAGCGCCGAACACGGAACGGCCCAGCAGGCCCAGGAAAACCCCGAGCTCATGTTGTTGCTGGTCCCGGCGTCGATCCTGATTATCGGCCCCTTCGAGGAACTCCTGTATCGGAACGTTATCCAAAAGTCGCTGTACGAGACGTTCTCGCGATACGGGGCCGTCGTGGTTGGCAGCGTCATCTTCGCCGTCGTTCACGTCCTTGCCTACGGCACCGCCGGGCCCGGACAGGTCATTGCCAGTCTGACCGTTATATTCGGTCTCTCGATCGTTCTCGGGACGATCTACGAACGGACGGAAAATCTGCTCGTCCCGGCGCTCATCCACGGCGTCTACAACGCGATTCTCTTTGCAAATCTCTATGTTACGTACGCCTGAGCCGCGGTTGACGGCAGGTGTGTCTCCGTCGTGTGCCTGCGCTGCGATCAAAAACGGCTGTCGCTACGTCGGGTTCTTCCGGGCGAGCTGTGAGCCACAGATCGGACACCGGTCTTTCTCTTCGTCGAACTCACGCCCACACCCCTGACACTGGTAGTGCCACTGGCGCTGTTCTTCGATCCCCTCACGGGCGATCACTTCGACGTCGACGTTGAGTTTCTCGGCGACGTTTTGCATCGCGTAGTCGTCGGTGACGAGCGTCGCGTCGAGTTCGAAGCTCGCTGCAACGAGTCGAACGTCCGTCTCGGAGAGGACGTCGAAGTCACCGGACTCCTTTGCCGCACGGCCGACCTTTTCGGTGGTATCCTCGTTTGGGATGTGAATGTGCATCCCCGATCCCTCCATCGCATCGTAGCGGTAGGCGCTCTCGTCTGTGAGTTCCTCGCGGACGAGCGGGATCGTTGCAGTCTGTTCTGTCGTATGGAAGTCGTGAATAAAAGCCGAGGAGTCGAGAACGTACATACCGTTATCGCTGGACGACAATGTAGTCTTTGACGGCCTGGACTCGGCTGACCGGAACCAGGAAGCGCCCGCGATCGTTGCGATCGAAATCGACGTTTCTGGTCGACAGTTCTTCGTCCGGCTCGACAATGAGGTTGTGGAGCTGGCCGGATTTGAGATCCATCGTGATGTTATAGAGCAGTCCAAGCTCGGTTCCATCGGAGCCCATGATCGACTTTCCCGAGAGGTTTTCAGCGAGTATATCGCTCATGCATGCCTGTACTTACTGATCGGTATTAAAGACCATGGGACCGTCAGACGCCGCTGTTGGGAGTTGGGTTCGGAGAGCGCGGTTTGGAACGAGCGCGGTTCGGAACGAGCGGAGTGAGTGAGAACCGCGACAGCGAATAGCGCGGGATCGGAGATCACGCGGACCATGCGAACGGCGCGTGCGCCGTGAGCAACACTCGAAAGAGGCGAGCGGTGCGAGGTGCGACGCGTCCCGCCCCCTCGGCTGTGACGATGGGTTTAACTACTGCGCAACGGACGATACGACAACGACCTTCTCGGGTGGTCACCATGTCTAATTCGGATACACACGACCCCACATCTCTGCGAACCCCGATCGTCGCTGTCCTCGGGCACGTCGATCATGGCAAGACGAGTCTCCTCGATAAGATCCGCGGCTCCGCGGTGATCGAGGGCGAAGCAGGCGCAATCACCCAGCATATCGGTGCGACGGCCGTCCCGCTGGATATTATCTCCTCGATCGCGGGCGAACTCGTCGATCCAGACGATTTCGACCTGCCCGGCCTGCTGTTCATCGATACGCCGGGCCACCACTCGTTTACGACGCTGCGGTCGCGCGGTGGTGCGCTTGCGGACATCGCGATCCTCGTCGTCGACGTCAACGACGGCTTCCAGCCCCAGACGCTCGAAGCGCTGGATATTCTCCGCCGATCGGAGACGCCGTTTATCGTCGCCGCGAACAAGATCGACACCGTCCCGGGCTGGAACGCGAACGAGGACTCTCCGATCAACGCGACCTACGAGGCCCAGTCCGATCGCGTTCGCTCGCGACTGGACGAAAGCCTCTACGAGATCATCGGCAACCTTTCCGACGAGGGGTTCTCGGCCGATCTCTACTGGCGGGTCCAGAACTTCCAGCGCAACGTCGGCGTCGTCCCCGTCTCTGCGATGACGGGTGAGGGCGTCCCGGACCTCCTCGCCGTGATGATGGGGCTCTCCCAGCGCTACATGAAAGAGGAGATGGAGATCGACGTCGCCGGCCCCGGAGTCGGCACCGTCCTCGAAGTCAAAGAGGAGAAAGGCTTCGGGAAGACGATCGACATCGTGCTCTACGATGGGACGATCAGAGCCGACGATACGATCGTCGTCGGCGGCCAGAACGAACCGATCGTCACCGAGGTTCGGGCACTGCTCCAGCCCCGGCCGCTCGCGGAGATCCGCACCGAGAGCCGGTTCGAGAAAGTCGAGGAGGTCTCGGCGGCGTCGGGTATCAAAGTCGCCGCCCCCGAACTCGGCGAGGCGATGGCCGGCGCACCCGTTCGCGTCGTTCGCGATCGCGACACCGACGACGTCATCCGCGAGGTTCAGGCCGAACTGGCCGATATCGCTGTCGATACCGAAGAGCAAGGTGTCGTCGTCAAAGCCGACACGCTCGGCAGTCTCGAGGCAATGGCCGATGCCCTGGACGATGCGGAGGTGCCGATCGTCCGCGCAGAGGTTGGCGACGTTGCCCCGCGTGACGTGTCGGTTGCCTCGACGGCCGAGGATCCGAAACAGCAGATGATCCTCGGATTTAACGTTGATGTCCTCGCTGATGCCGACGACCGTGCCGATATCGAGGATGTCGGGATCTTCACCGACGAGGTCATCTACCAGCTCGTCGAGGAGTACGAGGAGTACATCGAGGCGATCGAGCGCGAACAGCAGGACACGATCCTCGACAATATCGTCCGCCCTGCGCGGTTTCGAATCCTGCCGGATCACACGTTCCGCCAGAACGACCCTGCAGTTGTCGGCGTCGAGGTGAATTCGGGAACGGTCCAGAACAACGCCAACGTCGTCAAATTCGAGGGCAACCAGCCCGAACGCGTCGGCCAGGTCAAAGGCATTCAAGAGCAAGGCGAGGACGTCGACGAGGCTCGTGCGGGCAACCGCGTCTCGGTCGCGATCGACGGCCCCACCGTCGGTCGGGGGATCGAAGAGGACGACGAACTCTGGATCGAGATTCCCGAGAAACACGCGAAGATTTTAGAACAGGAACTCGCAAGCGAGATCCCCGGTGACGAACTCGAGGCGCTGAACATGTATCTCGACAAACAACGCAGTCGGGATCCGTTCTGGGGCAAATAGCGGGTCGACCTGCCGCCGATCACCGGACGACAGCGCCCCGTCTCATACGGATCGTTGTAACTATTTACCGCCGATCGCCGACCCGCCCTGGCGATCGGCGGTAATTGACTACAACTGTCCGTATCACTCGTCGTCAACCCTCTCGAATCGTACCTGTGCCCCGCCCGCTAGATCAGCGAGTGGGGTTACGTCGTCGACCTGTGCGACAACTGTCACGGGCGCGGCTGCACGCGGTTCATCGTCGTGGCTCGCTGGCGTTGCTCCCCAGAACAAACACAGCTTGTCGCCAGCTGGCCAGTAGGCAACCGTGCCCACCGGAACGACGTCGCTGGCGTTTTCGGGTGGGACATCGAGTTCGACATCGAAGTAGAGTTCGTCACCCCAGCGGACTGCATCGCCTGCGACCGGGAGTGTCTCTTCGAGCGCCGCTCTCGTCTCGGATGCGCCGCCCGTCCAGGTCGCCGTCAGTTCGCGATCGTCCACCGTCACTCGAAGATCGTCCATGGCCGACCTCCGGACCGGGGATACTTGTTATCGTCGGCGAGCAGTTTCGATCGCCTCGAGAACCGCTTTTGGATCGTCGATCGCGTCCCGATCACACCGGATATCGAGCCAGCGGCGTTCGAGGCGGAGTTCGTCGTCAATAAGTTCGACGCTGGCGATCGCGTCCCAGGAGACGATCGTGGTTCCGAACGGCTTGTCAACGACGAGGCCGGCCTCGTGGACGCGCAACTCCGGTGGGTTCCACCGGTTCTGGGAATCGAACCACCTGTTGTGGTTGGTTGGCCACGCCCAGGCCGTCATGAGGAGTCCGTACACCGCCCAGAACAGTCCAGACCAGTTCCCGAGAGCGACCATCCCGAGGCCGACGATGACGAGGACGGCCATCGCCGCCGTAAAGACCCACTCGGCGTTCCCAAACCCGGTTTTGTGCCACGACCACGTCGCCGTTGGCTCGTCGGGAGTCACGGCGGCGACGCACCGGCTCCGACACTGCTGTGTGATACGGATTAGTGTCCATAGTTACCGCCGATCGGCCAAGGTGGGTCGCCGATCGGCGGTAATTGATGACACTAATCCGTATGAGTCCGATCGCGATCGCCCCACTGACGAGCGTTCCGACAACGGAGACGAACAGTAGTTGGCCCCCGAACCCGATCGGCGTCGTCGCGGCGACCACTCCTCCGGCGAGAAATGCGATCGGCCCTCCGGCCCAGAGGAGTTGCCGCCATCGATTACGGCCGATCCAGGCGGCATGTGGCGTGACCCGATCGCCGACGATCAGCGTGACAATCAACACGCCGGTCACCGTCCCCGGTGTCGTTGCGAGCACGATCGGCGTCGACGCGCCAGCAAGCAGGCCGGCGATCGCACTCCACCCGGCGACGACGACGCCGAGATAGATCCCGAACGCGGCCGCAAACGAGCGGTCCGGGCTATCGGGATCCCGATCGGACAACCCGTACTGATCGGAGACGGCCATGCGAGATATTTTTCGAGTGACAAATAAAACAATTCCGCCTGTCTCGGTGGAGATTGCGGCGATTTCGATACTGCAGAGCAAAGCGTTGTCCGTTCCACTGGAACCGACACTGGCGTGCTACTCGTGGTCGGCGTATGCTCGCCTCCCTCCGGCAGTAGCAATACGAGGGGGTGACTCGGACCTTCCCGGACGGACATCCACGTTCGAATGCCGGGGAGTATCGAACGGTTCAACGGACCGAAATCGGCGACGCACAAGACGAGGCGCCCTGACCACGGTTGCCCGTCGGGACGGCCGATCGGCGACCGTTACCGATCGGTCGCCGTGGTGGCAGAAACTGACCGAATATCTCACGGTGACGAGTGACAGTTGTTAGCGAACCCGCCCCGGTCCCGAAATCGTTTTCAACCGTTCACACGGACACTCGGTATGCCGACGGAATCGGACACTCATTATGACCCCTCGCTGGGGAACAAGTTCATCTTCGTCACCGGTGGCGTGATGTCTGGACTCGGCAAGGGAATCACGGCCGCGAGCACTGGCCGTCTTCTGAAAAACGCCGGATTCGACGTCACCGCGGTGAAGATCGATCCGTACCTGAACGTCGACGCGGGGACGATGAATCCCTATCAGCACGGGGAAGTCTACGTGTTAGAAGACGGTGGCGAGGTTGACCTCGATCTGGGGAACTACGAACGGTTCCTCGACATCGACATGACCTCGGATCACAACATAACCACGGGGAAAACCTACCAGCACGTCATCGAGAAAGAGCGTGCTGGCGACTATCTGGGCAAGACGGTCCAGATTATTCCCCACATCACTGACGATATCAAGCGTCGGATCCGGGAAGCAGCCGCGGGTACAGACGTCTGTATCATCGAAGTCGGCGGCACGGTCGGCGACATCGAGGGGATGCCCTACCTCGAAGCGCTGCGACAGTTCGCTCACGAAGAACCCGAGGAGAACGTCCTCTTTACCCACGTCACGCTGGTTCCGTACTCGAAAAACGGCGAACAGAAGACCAAACCGACCCAACACAGCGTCAAGGAGGTCCGATCGATCGGGCTCCAACCGGACGTGATCGTCGGGCGCTGTGCGGATCGCCTCGATCCACAGACCAAAGAGAAGATCGCGCTGTTCTGTGACATTCCCACGGAGGCGGTGTTCTCGAACCCGGACGTCGAGGACGTGTATCACGTCCCGCTGATGGTCGAGGACGAAGGATTAGACCAGTACGTCTTGGAGCATTTCGGGCTCGCCGAGGATGCCCTGCCGGAGAGCGAACGCACGAACGGCTGGCGCGAGATCGTCACGTCCGAGAAAGACGGGGCTGTCGACGTCGCTCTGGTCGGCAAGTACGATCTCGAGGACGCCTACATGTCGATTCACGAGTCGCTGAAACACGCTGGCTTCGAGGTCGGCGTCGACGTGACCGTCCACTGGGTCGAGGCTGGCGAACTGGCCGACGGCTACGACGGCCAACTCGACGACGTCGACGGCGTCATCGTCCCCGGCGGCTTTGGCATGCGTGGCTCGGAAGGCAAAATCGAGGCTGTCCGGTACGCCCGCGAGAACGATGTCCCTTTCCTGGGACTCTGTCTTGGGTTCCAGATGGCCGTCGTCGAGTACGCACGGAACGTCCTGGGACTCGAGGGTGCCCACTCTGCGGAGATGGACGAGGAGACGGCCCATCCCGTCATCGACATTCTCCCCGAACAGTACGAGGTCGAGGATATGGGCGGGACAATGCGACTCGGTGAGCATACGACCGTGATCGAACCCGAGACGCTGGCTTACAAGTTGTACGACGACACGTCCTGTTCGGAACGCCACCGCCACCGCTACGAAGTCAACCCCGAGTACTTCGCGCAGTTCGAGGACGAACCACTGGTCTTCTCTGGGACTGCCGGAAACCGGATGGAGATCCTCGAACTCGACGATCACCCATACTTCCTCGGGACGCAGTTCCACCCCGAGTACACGTCCAGACCCGGCCAGCCGAGCCCGCCGTTTCTCGGACTGGTTGAGGCCGTCCTCGATCGAACGGAAGCGACCGATCGGTCCGAGGAGACGACAGCTGACACCGACCCGGCCGATGAAACGGCACCCGATACGGAGGTAACCCACTAATGGTCACCACAGAGACGTTTGTCCCTGACGCAGTCGAAGAGATCGACAACGAAATCGGCGACGCAAACGCCGTCATCGCCCTGTCGGGTGGCGTCGACTCCTCTGTCGCCGCCGCACTCGCCTACGAGGCGATCGGCGATCGGCTCACGCCCGTCTACGTCGATACCGGACTGATGCGCAAGGGTGAAACCGACCAGATTCGCGAAACGTTCGCGTATATGGAGTCGCTGCAGATCGTCGACGCCAAAGACCGGTTTCTCGATGCACTCGCGGGCGTCACCGATCCCGAAGAGAAACGCCACGTCATCGGCGAACAGTTCATCCGCGAGTTCGAGCGTGAAGCCAACGACGCCGATGCCGACTACCTCGTCCAGGGGACGATCTATCCCGATCGGATCGAGAGCGAGGGCAACATCAAGTCCCATCACAACGTGGGTGGACTCCCCGATGTCGTCGACTTCGAAGGAATCGTCGAACCCGTCCGTGACCTCTACAAGGACGAAGTCCGCGAGGTCGCCCGACACCTCGGACTCGACGAACTCGTCGCCGAGCGGATGCCGTTCCCCGGTCCCGGGCTCGCAGTCCGCGTCATTGGTGAGGTCACCGAGGAGAAACTCGACGTTGCCCGCCATTCGTGTCACGTCGTCGAGGAGGAACTCGAGGAGTACGAGCCGTGGCAAGCCCTCGCAGCAGTTATCGGGAAGGCCACGGGCGTCAAAGGCGACAACCGCGTCCACGGGTGGGTCGTTTCGGTCCGATCGGTCGAGTCTCGCGATGGGATGACCGCCCGCGCCCAGGAGATCGACTGGGAGACGCTCCAGCGGATCCAGTCCCGGATCACCGGCCAGAACGACACCGTCGCCCGCGTCGTCTACGACGTCACCCACAAACCACCCGCGACGATCGAGTACGAATGAGCATGGACGCGGTCGTCGGCGGCCCCGACGAAGACGGGATCGGCGACGCACTCGAAGCCGAAGGCGTCGATGTCGCACGCGTCAACGGCACCATCTCGCGGCCCGCACTCGAAGAGGCTGGAATCCTCGACGCCCACCTGTACGTGCTGACCGATATCGACCAGGCAACGACGATCCCGATCGCCCACGATTTAAACGACGACCTGCGGACGATAACGTACGCACGACGGACGATTCCGGAGTTCGTCAAAGGCCAACTCGATCTCGCGATCGATCCGCAGTTGATGGACGCGACCGTCGTCGCCGAAGAGCTCGTTGGGTGATCGGGGGACGGTTTCTCGGTGGCCGACGCTCCGTCCGACCGATCACCGGTACCGAATTGTACCGGACCGCCTGTGTCGGCCAGCGATCGGCGCTCCGAAGCTATCTGTCGGATAGATAGTCACGGTATCGTTAGTGTAAACGATGAAACGGTCGATATAAACAGTCTCGAACCGGTTTTCGGGAGCGTAAACTCGCGTTGAATTCGGTGAAATTCGACGTAAGATTGTGATACCGTCGCCGACGTTCAAGTAGTTTCCCTCGCTACCATAGGATGGAGGTCGACGGGCAGACCCCACCGAAGGCAACCCACAGCCTTGTCCCGTGACTTCCAGCAACCCCACCACAGCACCCTTCCCCCCACCATTGCCACACCGTTTTCCGTCTGGTGGCGCAGGTCTCGCTGCACCGGCCTGCGCCGTCTTTCGGCTCTGGCTTTTCGGGGCACCAACACGGTGTCCCATTGTGGATTACCGCCTCCCCGAGAGCGCCTGCCGTACCCATTTTCGGTCCCTCGTCTGATACCCTCCTCGAAGAGTCATACTGCCTGGCACACGCAGTCGCAGACGGATACCCCCTACACATATGTCTATTGACTTAGAAGAGAGTGTCGTTAGATGTCATCACCACCTATCGCCGTCGACGACGCGGCGACGACCTGTAACGGCGTCCTCGATCGGATCAGCAGCGCCGTCATCACGAACCAGGAATTCCTCGAGACGGTGTTGACCGGAACACTCGCCAGCGGCCACGTCCTGCTTGAAGACGTCCCCGGCACCGGCAAAACGCTTACGTCTCGCTGTCTTGCGAGTGCACTCGGACTCGAGTTCAACAGGATTCAGTTCACACCGGATCTGCTCCCATCGGATATCACGGGTTCGCACGTCTACAACGAGCAGAGCCACGAGTTCGTGTTCAACGAGGGGCCGATCTTCGCAAATGTCGTGCTTGCCGACGAAATCAACCGCGCGCCGCCCAAGACACAGGCTGCCCTGCTCGAGGCAATGGAAGAAAAACAGGTGAGCGTCGACGGCGAAACCCGTCAGTTGCCACAGCCGTTTTTCGTGATTGCCACACAGAATCCCGTCGAACAGGAGGGAACCTTCGAACTCCCCGAGGCCCAGCGCGATCGGTTTATTGTTAAAACCGAGATGGGATACCCCGACGCTCAGGGTGAACGCGAACTGCTCGATCGACGAACCGATCGGCTGTCTGCCTCGCCATCGATCGAGCCGGTCATCGATGGTGGGGCCGTCGCGGAGTTACAGGCGGTTCCGGAGTACGTTGCTGTCGACGGCCAGCTCAAAGACTATATCGTCGAACTCGGGCGTCGTAGCCGCGACCACGATGCTGTCGACGCCGGCGTCTCCCCACGAGGGATTCAGCGACTCCTCGAAGCGTCGCGCGCCCGAGCAGTAATCTACGGACGAGACTACATCGTCCCGGACGACATAAAAGCTGTTGCCCGTCCGGTGATGACCCACCGACTCGTGTTGACGGGTCGTGCGGCTGTCGACGGGGTGACGAAAGCCGACGTCATCGAGGCGATTCTCGACGAGACGACCGTTCCGTCGATGGAAGCCGTCTGAATACGTCGCCTGTCTCCTCTCATACGGTCGTGCGTAACGGTTTCCCGGTCGTCGCTCGCACCGGAGTCAGCGACGAGCAGAAAATGCCTACGCACGACCGTATCAGCCACGGATACCGATCGTCAACGCAACGGCTGCGATCGTCGCAAACACCAGCCCCGGAAGCACGACTGCACCCTCCGGACTGGCTCCGTCTAGCAGGCCTGTCGTTGCGATCGCCGCAAGCAGTACCACGACGCTGACGACGACACTCCCAGCGAGATGAACGAGTTCACTGTGACGGGTCGGTGCGTTGGATCCCAGTTCCTCGGCGAGTGTCACACTGAATTCGCCGACATCCCAGATCACCATTACGGCAACGATACCGCCGATAAGTGCCACCACGCCGACGTCAGCGATCGCCCCGACGACCGTCGTGAGGAACGTGCCGGCCATCACCAGTCGGACGCCAGCCGATCGATCGGGAACGAATCCCAGTCCTGAGAGAACCGGGAGGGCGAGCAGGACAGCGCCAGTAAGCGAGAGAGCGATGACGACGGCACCCACGCCAAGAACCGTCTCGCCGAGGAGTCCGATCGCGTTCTGGACGAGTCGGTCCTGTTCTGGGCCGAGCAGGGGAGAGACGCCGTCGAGGAGCATGGGTGCGCCAACGGCTCCGGCGACGACTACCACGCCACCCCAGCAAAGCGCTGGCAGGAATCGAGCCGGAGAGTCGCCGGCGAGTCTCGCTCCAGCGAACGCGAACACTCCCACTGCCACCATGACCACGACGGCACTGACGAACAGGACCGCAAGCAGGCGCCGGAGGAGTGAGGATTCGACGATCGCCGAGAGCACAGCGTGTCCAAGCGGCGAGAGATCGTAATACACCCACTCGAGCCGATCGCTGGTTCCCGTTGCGACTGGCAGCACCGACGTCGCAACCAACACACCTGCACAGAGCAACACCGTGCGTCCGAGTGCGGTGGAGAGGGAGCTAGCGGTGTCGTCAAGACGATGTTTGTACTGTCTGGGAGCAAGCTGGACGAGCGGGACCACAGCGACGGCTGCCCAGATAGCGAGGACGGTAAGGCCGAGCAACAGCGCGAACTCGGGGATCGCCGTCTCAGACGCTGACGGAACGAGGAGATACTCGAGGAAGGCACCGACTTCGGGTGCGACCTCTCGGGGGACGGTCGAGAGCGCGTCGGCGCGGACAACGACCAGCCCCAGGAGGACGATCGAGGCGACTGCGGTCACGCCAAAGAGTTGGGTGAGTGCGGCGGTGACGGCACGGTCACCGAACGCATCGACGCGAAACCGGGCGAGTCCGTAGGCAACGAGTCCAGCGCAGGCGACCATCGCACCCGCAGAGAATCCCTCGGTAACGAACTGATACACTGGCATGGAGACGAACACTGGGCCAGCCACCAGCAAGAGCCCAGTTCCGGCCATGATCACGATCGGTCGATCGCCGGCACTGAGTGCGACCGCAACGGCGAGCACACAGCCCGCAGCGAGCCCGATCGCAACCGGTGTACGGACCCCAATAGCTGTGCCAATTCCGACGAGAACCGCAAGCGCAACCGTTCCTGTAATCGCCACACTCAGGAGCGTCGGTCGCGTCGCGTCGGCTTCGGGACCGATCGTCGTCTGCAGCCTTCGAATAAGTGTTTCACGCATGATTAGCGGGATGTCGGGTCGAGTGCGCGGGTCAGTGCCAGTTCGACCGGCTCGGCGGGATCCCAGTCGATCACCGTTGTGCCCGTCTCCTGGAGTCGCCGAAGCGTCTGTACCCGCTCGAGGCGCGAGAGCGTCTTTCCGGGCGTTTCACCGCCGGTAACGTCCGGCGAGACGACAGCAACGTCGTGGCCGATCGCGCGAAACCGCTCGACGATTTCGATGGGTGTCGTATCGAGGACGGGACTCACGACGAGAAGCTGCGTCGCCGAGTCGACCAGCGCCTGGATTCGATCGAGATCCGCCGTATCGTATCCATTCGAGGCAACATCACTCGCGGGTGCGGCGGCCGCTGCAATCCGATCGAGGACGGCAAGCGATCGGCGTCTCGTCTCCGCACCGGAGCCGGGCTCCACCCAGGCTATGTCAGCACCCGTCATCGGATCGTCGATTCCGAGTGCCCCAATCCCGACGTGCTGGCGAGCGGCGAGCAGTCCGCCGATGGCACGAGCACCAGCGTACACACACAGCTCCGTCGCGGTGGGTTCGTCGGCCGCGCTGGCGACGTGGTTTTCCTGTCGAGCGTCGATGAGAACGAGGACGCTCGCTGCCTCGTGTTCTCGGTAGTCGATCGTCGTCAGTTCGCCCTCTTTGGCGTAGCGTCGCCAGTTGATCCGGCTGATCGGATCGCCCGGCTGGTAGCTCCGGGTCGTATGAAACTCGAGGCCGTCACCGCCGGCGTTGCTCGGGACCTGGCCCCTAAGCGGCGTCGTTCGCTGGCCGAGAGGCCAGTCGTCGACCGAGATCGAACAGGAGAGCGCCTCGAGACCCGTCGCGGACAGTGTCGTCGTGTAGGTACTCGAGGCGCTCATACTCCGTGTCCGGACACGGACCGGTTCGAACTCGTGGTCGCCTCGGCGAGCCGTCACCGAGTACTGGATCGTCGCCGTTCCACCGGAGCCGATCGCCGTCGCCGATCGCGGCGACCCCTCAGTCACGGCGAGTTCGTCGGGAACGCCGTCGACGATCCGGACGTCGGGAAGCGGTGTCGTCCCGGTGTTCGTCGCCGTCACTGTGACCGTGACCGCCTCGCCCGGGAACGGCTGTTCGATATCGACGGCTCGTTCGATGTCCAGTACGTTGTCGGCCGGGACAGCACTCGTTACGGCACTGTAGGCGACGTACGCGACGGGAACCATTGCGGCGATCAACACCTCCGGTGTCGCCAGCCAGAGCGCGATCCCAGTCAGTGCGAGGGTCAGACTGAGCGGCGCTCGCCATCTCGGGACGCGACTGAATGTCATCGACGCCCTCCGATCCCGGCTGCCTGATCGACGAGGCGATCGATTTCGGCCATCGTTCGATCGACTGCACGTTCGTAGACCTGTTCCGGGCGGAGCCACCGTTGTACGCGCACAAAAAGCGGATAGTCGGGTGCCGCCTCGCCGCCGAGAAACGCCGCAGCGATCCGATCGTCGGTCCAGTCACCAGCGGCGACTCGTGTCGCCGCCGCCGCTTTCGAGCACCCAGTCGCAAACTGAATCGCCTCGATCGTTGCCTCCCTGATCTCGTCTTCGAGGTCGGTCTCCGAGTCGGCGGCCCACCCGCGTTCGATCTCCCAGAGCGTCTCCCGAAGGCGGGTGTCGATCGCCGTCCCGTTCACATCGACCGGCCGCGCCGACTCCTCGGGTGGCGTGTCGACGAACGCCTCGAGATCGTCCGCCGTCGACGACGTGCCCCGGAAATAGGCGATCGCACAGAGGCCAACGACGATTGCAGTTACCGTCACGGCTCGCTCGCTATCGACCGACTCGGCCGCCTCGACGAGCACCGCGAGCGAGCCGTCGGGGAACATCTGCGGCGCAAGGGCCATCGTCGTCGCGACACCAACACCGAGGAGACCAACGCCGACGAGGACGGTTCGGAAGAGCGATCGCTGACTCGTCATCTGTCCGTCTCACCCGGTGTCTCTGACGCGTCCTGTAACCGTTCGAGTGCGGCCGTTGCCTCCTCGGCCTGTTCGTCCGACCCACCACCACCGTACTCCGTCTTCCGAAACGCGTCAGTAAGTGTGTCCACCGATCGCTTCGGGAACCCCAGTGAAACCGCTTTTCGGGCGATCTCTCCCGGCGTTTTCGTCCGATAGCCACGTGGGCGTACCATCCGGACGAACGCCCCCCAGGCTGCTCGAATGGTCTGTCGGAGCTGGCTGGTGGCCCCCGTCTCCTGACCAGCGCCGCCAGTGGCTGTCTCTGTCGTCTCCCGCCACGGATAGCGTGCGAGCAGCCATGCTTTGCAGCCAGCAATCCCGGCACGAATCGTCGCACGGATTGCGCCAACGAACGAATCGGGCCGCCACGCCTGCCAGCGGGCATAGAGATCTCCCGGAAGGGCGCGAACTGCGGCCCAGCCGCCTCGCAGCCGATCGAGGAGACGACCGAACACCACGTCGACTCTCCCGGTCAGCAATACGACGAGATCGATCGCTCGGACGACGGCCGCCCGCGCGACCAGTACCAGCCGTCGGGGGGTCAGCCCGAAACGTCGTGCGAGGATCCCTAGAGCGGCGATAGCGGCGATGCCAGCGCCGATGACACCGGCTGCAGTGAGGAGTATCCGATCGACCGACTGCTCGGCCGTCGCCTCGCCGTATGCAACGCTGTAGGTGACCGCCCGCTCGATCGGCAGCTCGGTCGTCACCGTCCCGTTATCGTCGGTCGTCCCGATCGCCGAGCCGTCGCGATCGATCTCGATATCTGAGAGTGTCTCGTTGCCTGCCCTGACGGTCAGCGTCGTTTCCCTGGTTGGCAGGGGAATCCCGTCTGCGTGATCGACGTCGATGGCGAGGGGGTCGATTGAAACCGTCCGCTCGGCCGTCAACTCGCCGCGTTGCGCCGAGAGGTCGATATCTGTGGCCGGTTCGTCGGGCAAGGACATGGTCAGCTGTCCATCCTCGTCAGTCTCTCCGAGTGCTTCGTTGTCGATCTGAACCGTTGCACCGGACACGGGCGTCCCCTGGATCGTTACCCGAGCCGTCGTTTCATCGCCAGCGACGAGCATCGATGCATCGGTGTCGATCGTCATGTCAGAGACAGTCGAAAACGTCTGCCTCGTTCCGTCTCCGGCTGTCGTCTCGTTCTCGGCTGTTGTCTCAGTCCTGGCCGTTGTCTCGCTCCCGGTTGCCGACGTCACGGGACCCGTTCCGACCCCAGACGCGAATACCGGCACGGACGCCTGTCGATCGATCGGCTCGTCTTCGGCCGGAACGTCGACAGAGACGGCCACCGAGTCCGCAAACGGAACCTCGCCCGTGACTGCACCCGACTCGTTCGTCTCGCCGATCGGGTCGTCGTTAAACCGAACCTCTGCCCCTTCGACAGGAGTCGAATCGTGGCCGGTATCGGTTCTGGTCACCGTTGCAGTTGCCTCCGCTCCTGGAATCGGTTCGTCCGGAGTGAGCGTCACCTCGTAGGAACTGGTGTCAGCGTCTTCGTCCTCCGAGCTGTCTGCTTCTTGCTCGGGGTCCTCTTCGGTCGAGTCATCGTCATCCTGATCAGCGTCTTCTTCAGTGGAGTCATCGTCATCCTGATCAGCGTCTTCTGGCTCGTCTGGGGTGTCCGACTCGTGATCATCTGTGTCGTCGGTGTTCTCGGGCTCGTCTCCCTCTTGCCCACCCTCGGCGTCGTCATCATCACCAGGCCGATCGTCGTCGGACTCGTCGTGTCGATCATCGGTGACCGACGGCGCGTCTGCAAGCTCATCGTCGACGCCCGCTTCATCGAGATCGTCCTGTTCGCCGTCCATTCGATCGTCCGCGGGCGTCGGATCGAACTGAACCCAGCCGTGATCAGCGAAGTAGACCTCGACCCAGGCGTGGGCGTTCGTCGATCGAACCTCGTAGCTCCCATCCTCGGCGACCGTTCCCGGCGAATACCCCGTCACGTACCGTGCGGGGATCTCCTCACTTCGCAAGAGGACAACCATACTCGAGGCGCTGTACTGGCAGTAGCCGGCATCCATCTCGAAGAGGAACTCGTCGACCGGCCGCCCATCAGTGTCGTGTTCGGCCTCAAGTGAGTACTCCTTGTTCGCTTTGATCCAGCGCTCGACGGCGTCAGCCCTGTCGTATCGCGTCTCTGCGTCCGCGGTGATCTCCGTTGCGAGGTCGTGGACACGATCGGGTGTCTCCGCCGGCAACTGCGTGTACCGCGTGGCAATTTCCTCATCCGACGTCGTCTCGTCTGCACGAAGGGCATCCGGGCTCGGCGTGTGCTGGTAGCTCTCTATGGTGTACGTGGTCCCAGCAGGAAGGTATTCATCGGTGTGTATTCCGCCCTGACTGCTGACAGTCAGTGCTGTCTCATCCTGCACGTCGACTCGACTGGGCTGCCATGCTCCGGGCAGTGCACCCGCCGGCGCATTGAGCGTCACCGTCTGTGTCAGCGTGTCCGTAACGGGCCCCTCCGGTTGGAGCTCTCCAGGGTACGATCGCTCGTCGTCAGTTCGTTCCCACGAGTGGCCGGTGTACTGGTCGTAAGCGTCGATGCGCCAGTACGCTGGACGGTCGCTTTCGACGGTAAACTGAATCTCGGCAGAGCCGTTCTGGAACGGGTTCTCGTCGTGTCCAGCGGACGTCTCATCGCCTGCGCCGATCGCACCGCCGGCGAGGGGACTCGAGTCAGACGCTCCAAGCCCGTCACCGACTCCTCCTCCATCGCCAGCCCCGTTCTCACCCCCATCCCCACCAGCGTGAGAGACGGGTGCGACGCCAAGAAGCGGCAAGAGTAAAGCCGCGGTGGCAAGCGCCACCAGACAGCCAAGCGCAAACAACACCTCCCGCAATCGTCGATCGCGAACCCCAGCAGTGGGGCTCTCTTCACTCACCCTATCACCACGTACATCAGTGCTGTGCTGTCGACTGTCTTACTAATTCATAAAACTTCACATTTTGAAGGCTTGATCGGTTTTCGACATCAAAGATTTAGATAACAACCGATATCAAAAACATCTATGATTACTCGGAATGAAGTCGGCGCAAAATCGGAATCTCGTCGAGTCGATCGTCCTCGAGCAGAGTCCAGTCGATTCCCGACGGCTGGCGCTGTGACGGTGGTCGAATCACCCGATCGGGCGTGACGAGGAGCGTTATTGTGACGTCGTGGCTCCCGACCGGAACTGGATCGTCGATGAGTTGGCGTTCGTGGATCGTTGTCGCGATCGGCGTCTTGGCGTCGACGAGTTCCAGCTCCCGGAGGACGGCATACTCGAGGTCGCTGTACCCTTCTCCTTTGCCGATCCGTCCGCCATCCTCGGTGACCGCCACACTCCCCGAAACGATGAGATCGATCGGTTCGACATCGTCAGGGGCGAGCTGGACGCCGTGTTTCGACGAGCCCGAGACCGTCGTCGCCGCGTCGTAGTCGTCGAGGTCGTCGGGATCGAGTTTGAGGAAGCACTGCTCGTCTTTGAGCCGGGGAACGGCCATATACACCGTCTTCCCGTCCCGCAGCGCCTGGCGGCGGACGGGCAGCTGTGGCGCATCGGGGTTTGCCTTGATCGTCGTCGCCGCCTCCCATTCGGGCTGGTCGGCCAGCCGATCGGCGGCCCGGCTCGCGTTCTCGAAATTCGGAATACGGCCGTGGGGTGGAAACGGGAACCGCCTCACACCGCTCTCTTGGAGGTCGTCCCAGACGCGTTCACGGAGTGATTGCTTGTCGATGGTATCGTTGTCGGCCTCGTCGTGTTCACCGTCGATCCCGTTCTGGGTCGACTCTCCCGGTCCCATCACGAATCACCGCCCCGATCGGTCGCGTCACCGTTCGTGTCCGGACCGTTGCTCTCTTTCGTGTCACCGCCTACAGCGGGATCGGTGTCTTCGGCCGCGTCACCGGTTTCAGCCGGATCAACGCCCGCTTCCGCGTCTGCAGTCCGGTCCTCACTTGCGAGATCGGTCAGGACGTTCGCTTCGGGCAGAATAACGTCCTCGATTGCGAGCGCAACGGCGTCAGCGTCGCCGGGGAGACAGAACACCGGAACTCCCTCGGCGACGCCGGCGAGCGTTCGCGTCGCAACGATACGGGAGCCGACCTGTTCGTGCCCAAGCTGTGTGAACAGGGTGTCGAACGCGGTCAGTTCCTTTTCGAGCAAGGGGCCGACGGCTTCGAGCGTCACGTCGTCGGGCTCGATACTCGTCGCGCCGGCGGTGACCACGAGGTCGACGTCGTCCCGATCGATCATCCGCTCGACAATCGACTGGACCCGGTCGTACTCGTTGCCGACGTGTTCGCGGATAGAGATTTCGTGGCCGCCACCCTCGAGACGCGTGACGGCGGCGTCGCCTGACTCGTCGGTCGCGAGCGCTCGGTCATCGGCGATCGTCACGACGCCAGCACGGAGCACGTCGGTGTCGTCCGTGGACTGCTCCGTTTCCGTCTCAATCATATCCCTCGTACGATGGCCGGCGGCTAAAACGGCTGGGAATCGATCGGCGCTGTCGTCTCGTCGCATCGTGATGTGTGGCGTCCGATATCGGACCAATTATCATGATGGATACTGTCTCTCGTCTGTATGGACGCAGTCCAGATCACCGAGCACGGCGACACGGACGTTATCGAGTACGGCGAGTACCCAGATCCGACTATCGAACGCGACGAGGTTCTGGTCGACGTGAAGGTAGCTGCACTCAATCACCTGGATATCTGGACGCGCCGTGGGATGCCAGGGATCGACCTCGAGATGCCACACATTCCGGGTAGCGACGGCGCCGGCGTCGTCGAGGAGACCGGTGCCGACGTTACGCGTTTTTCTCCGGGCGATCGCGTCGCCCTCTCGGCCGGTGTGGGTGACCTTCGGATGGACGATCCGACACTCGACCCACAGTATCACATCATCGGCGAGCACGTCACGGGGATTCACTCCGAGTACGCTGCCATCCCCGAAGACAATCTGATTCCCGTTCCAGCGGGCGTCGACTGGACGGTCGCCGGTTCGAGCTGTCTGGTTTTCCAGACGGCCTGGCGGATGTTGATCGATCGTGCCGACCTCGATGTCGGCGAGTCGGTGCTCGTCCTCGGGGCCAGCGGCGGGGTCGGTCACGCAGCCCTCCAGATCGCCGACTACGCGGGTGCGGAGGTGTACGCGACCGGGAGCACGGAGGAGAAACTCGAGTACGCCAAAGAACACGGCGCTGACCACGTCTGTAACTACGAGGAAGAACACTTCGCGGAGTGGGTTCGCTCGGAGACCGGCGGCCGCGGCGTCGACGTCGTCGTCGAACACGTCGGTGCGCCGACGTGGCGCGACTCGATCAAGAGTCTCACAAAGGGTGGGCGACTCGTCACCTGCGGTGGCACCGGTGGGGGGAACCCCGAGACGGATATCCCGCGGATCTTCTGGAACCAACTCGAGATCATCGGTTCGACGATGGCGACGCCCGGACAGGTCGATGAGGTAATGGAACTCGTCTGGGATGGTACCTTCGAGCCAGCGATTCGGGCGGAACTACCGATGAGTGAGACGGCACGCGCACACGAGATCATCGAGGGGCGTGAAGGGTTCGGCAAGGTCGTCGTTCGCCCCGATAGCGAACTGTAGCTTCCGGATGCCGACTCATACGGATTCGTGTCCGTCGGTACCGCTGATCGGCCGGGACGGGTTCGCTGATCGGCGGTAAGTGATAACACTAATCCGTATCAGGTGTTGGTCTCGGCAGAACGGCCGATCGAGTCCCGCCGCTTGCCGGCTCCGTCGCTGCCGCCGAAACCGATCGGAGTGGCTCCGGAACCGTGAGGGCTTTGACTGCGCGGCCGAAACCATCGGCCGTGACTTCGAGCGACGACGGCGGCTACGTCCACGATCCCTCGACGTTCGACGAAGAGGGGACACGGCGCGACCCCGACGAGTCGACGGACGACGACTGGGTCGACGAACCGATCCACCCGGATGCGGCCGATCGGTCGTTCGACTGGCGTGGCTGGACGCTCGTCGGCGTGATTATTATCGCATTTGTTATCGCACCGGTAACAATCCTGCTCATCCCGCCAAGCGCCGAGGGGTATCGATTTGCGCTGTTGATCGTCCCACTCGTTCCGGCCGTGTTACTGGCTGTCACTGCAGTCTGGGCGACGACGCGACCCTGAGCCGCTACTGTGACTGGGGGTGCGATCGGACAGAACTGATTCTGCTTACTGCCCGGGGTCGAGTGGTTCGAGAATCGGAGATTCTCGTCATCACGCGAAACCGTTGGTCTCGCGGACATCGCGAATTTTCGATCCGCTCAGTCACGGAAATCAGCGATTTCCGGACGAATCCGAGGCAGCCGCCTTGCTCATCTGTAGAAACCCACGTCGTGTCCGTTTCCTCTGGGGGCGGTCAGTCTGCGTTGTCGAGAAGTGTTTCGAGGCGGTCCAAAACGGCCGATCCGTGGACGACGTCTTGCTGTGGTGTCTCCTCCCGGTCGAGATACGTCTCGAGTGCATCGTGGAGCCGTCGCACCTGCAAGTCGGTGAACGTCTCCGAATCGGATTCGATCGCCTCGAACAGTTCGATCGCCCACTCGGGTGGCGTCTCCTCGTCGTCGATCGCGTCGTCGACGCGAGTCGAGAGGACGTGGTGGACGACCCACTGTTCGTCTCTGGAGAGCGTGACTTCGTACGTCTCGGTTTCCGGGGGTGTGGAACTCATTACGTCACACGGACCAATTGTGTCGGCCCTTGGGCAACGCTACGGCCGGTGGTGTGATAAGTCTTGTCACACTGTCGCACGGTTCCGCAAGCGGGCCGCGCTGTGGCGACTAGTCGTCGGCCTCCGATCGCACGTCCCGTCGCATCGCGATCTCGAACCACGGGCAGAGGCGGAGCTGGCGGTACCATTCGGGATTCGAGTGGAGCCGCTCGTAGGGAACCCACATGACTCCGGCGACCTCCTCCTCGTCGGGGTCGAGCGTGGTGTCAGTCAGGGTCAGCTGCAAGACGGTACAGACTTCATGTTCGACGCCCGCGTTCTCGAAGTAGCGTTTGTACTCGAAGCGATCGGTCAGGCGCAGATCGTCATACTGGTCCGGCGTGACGCCGAGTTCCTCCTCGAGTCGCTGTCGAGTCGCTTCCTCCTGGCTCTGGCCCTCGACTGGGTGAGACGCGACGGTGCCATCCCAGAACGTCCCCCACAGGCGCTTTCCGGGGGCGCGCTGAGCGAGGAGGATATTGTCGTCCTCATCGAAGACGAGCGATGTGAACGCCCGATGACGGATACCGTCCCCGGTGTGGGCATCGAGGCGGTTGACGAGTTCGAGTTCGGTGTCGTCTTCGTCGACGGCAATGACGTCCTGTGCTGCATTTTCGTGCGGAAGATCCGCATCCTGTCCGCTCATATCTCACAATTGGGGAGCCACGTGAAACCAGTATCGTCTCCGGACGACGCCGATCGCGGTCGACAGGCGGGGCCGACGGAAGCGACAGGCCAACAGTACTCGGGTCACAATGTCGTGCTATGTTCGCGGTCGATCTACACGCACATACGCGGTTTTTCCACGGCCGACAGCGACTCGGCGATCGGTTCGATCCGTTCGGGCTCCAGTTGCTCGCCCGTGCCGTCGACCGACGGGGGCTCGACGGTGTTGCGACCACCAACCACGACTACTACACGCCGTTTCGCCACGACGCGGTGACCGTTATTCCCGGCATCGAGATATCGACGACCCACGGGCACGTCCTCGTGATCGGTCCCGATCCGCCAACTCGGACAGTCCCAGGCGAACCCACGCCAGAAGCGGTCGTCGAACTGGCCCACGACCGCGGCTGTGTCGCGATCGTCGCCCACCCTTTCCGGAACAGTACTGTTACGGAATTCGAAACAGTGCCGTTCGACGCGATCGAAATCAACGGCAAACATCCACGCACGAGCCGACTGGTCCGAGAACTCGCCGACGATCGTGACGTGCCGCTGGTCGGCGGCAGCGACGCTCACTACCCCTTCGAGGCCGGCCGGGCCTACACGCTCGTCGACGCCGAGCGACTCACTCCCGACTCGATCGTCGCGGCAATCCGCGACGGACGGGTCAAGCCACGCATCGATACTCAGCCGACCGATCGGCTTCTCCGGCGTCTCTACCACGAGATTCATCGGCGCAAGCATCCAGACGGGGTGCTCGCGGAGCCGACGCCTGTCGCCGGCCACCCTCCCGACTCCGACGAGCGGTGACGCTGTGTCCTCCAGTCCGCTCTCAGCCCAGTTGCTCGTCCAAAATCAGCCGTGTCTTCGTGCTGACCACCTCGTCCTGATCGCGGGCCTGCGTGATCAGATCGTTCACCCCGCGCGTGTCCGCGGCGTCGACGACCAGTACGATGTCCTGCTCGCCCGACACCATCCAGACGAAGTCGACTTCCTCCCACTCGGCCATCCGTTCGGAGACGGCCTTGGTGTCGACGTCAACCGCGACGCCGATTTCGAGCATCGCTTTGACGTTCCCGGTTCGGGTCGCGATGGTAAAGCGCTCGATGACGTTGTCGTCCATCATTCGCTCGACGCGGTTTCGGACGGTGCCTTCGCTCGTCCCGACCTCGTCTGCGATCTCCGTATACGGCGTTCGGGCGTCACGCCGAAGGATATCGAGGATCCGCCGGTCCAGATCGTCCATGGAGATGCGTGGCTACGTGTGATGTGCACTTACCGATTACGAATTTCGTAACTCAACTTCGAAGACAACACTTATGCCGGTGCGATCAATACGTAGTTCGTAATGACAGAAGCTTACGTTGCACTGGAAGGCGGCCACGTAATCCAGGGGCGTGGTCGTTCCCCGGGAACTGCTCGTGGCGAACTGGTTTTCACCACAGCGTATTCAGGGTACGAAGAAAGTCTCACTGATCCATCCTACGAAGAACAGATCCTGACGTTCTCATACCCACTGATCGGCAACTACGGCGTCCGCGAGGAACGCTTCGAGTCCGATCGTGTCCACCCGCGTGCGGTGGTTGCTCGTGAACTCACTGCGGATGTCGTCGAGTGGCTCGCAAGCGAGGACGTTCCCGCGGTCGACCACCTCGACACGCGCGACGTCGTCACCGACATCCGCGACGGCGGCGCGATGAAGTGTGGGATCGCCGTCGGCAAGGACGTCACCGAGGACGACGCCATAGCACAACTCGAGCAGTGTAAGTCCATGAGCGAGCACACGGAGATCGGTTCCCAGGTTAGCGTCACGGAACCGGCCGTCCACGGCGCGGACAACGACGGCGAAACCGTCGCGCTGATCGACTGCGGTGCGAAGGGCTCGATCATCGATTCGCTACTCGATCGCGACACAACGGTCCACGTCTTCCCCCACGACGCAAGCGCCGCCGACGTCTCCGCGATCGACCCGGATATCCTGTTCATCTCGAACGGTCCCGGCGACCCGGCAAACTACGAGGGTGCGATTGCCCTCGTCGAGGCATTCGTCGAGGACACGCCCGTCGCCGGCATCTGTCTCGGCCAGCAAATCGTCGCCGAAGCACTCGGCGGCACCACCGAGAAGATGACCTTCGGCCACCGCGGTGTCAACCAGCCCGTTCTCGACCTCGAGTCGGGCCGCGTCGTCATGACGACCCAGAACCACGGCTACACCGTCGCCGACCCCGGTGACCACCTCGAAATTACCCAGATCAACGTCAACGACGAGACGCCGGAAGGGATCGACGGAATCGAGTACGACGTCATCACCCGCCAGTACCACCCCGAAGCGAACCCCGGCCCCGAAGACACGCTCGACTTCTTCGACGACGTGCTCGCGATGGCGGACGCGTCCGCCGAAGCAACCGTTCCCGCCGACGACTGAACCCTGTTCTCGATCGGTTCCGGCGCTCACGCCCGATCGGTATCTCACGGGCCCACCACTGTCAACAATCAACAGCGGGCTCACGCCTCGAACTCGTAGACGACTGCCACGCTCGCACGCACACTCACCGGATCGGCGTCGAACTCGGTCGTCGGCGCTGTAGCGTCGTCGGCTTCTGCAACCTCATCGGAGTCGAGTCGGACCGTTCCATAGCTAACATCGTCCGTCGTCACCGATTTTGTGCCGGTGATCTCGACATCCCGGTTGGCCGCCACGTGGTCGGCCTCGCTGTCGGCGGAATCCAGCGCTTCGTCCAGTGCATCGTCGCGACGGTCCTCACGAGTCTCCTCCTGGAGTGTGAAATTGATCCGACCGACATCGTCCGCACCAGCATCGATCGCCCCGTCGACGACCTCGCCGACCCGATCGACGTCGTCGATCGTTAACTGGAACGATCGCGATCCGTTGAACCGGTCTCCGTCTCGATCTGGATGGACTCGAAACCCTCCTTCCTCGATGTTTTCGTCGGGAATCCCGAGATCGTCGAACGCGTCTCGAAGCGGGTCCGATCGTGTTGCCAGTTCGTCACGCACATCGTCGGCGGTCGCACCCTGTGCGTCGATACCAACGCTCACCGTCGCCTTGTCGGGTTCCGTCTCTACCTCGCCGTCGGCACTGACGGTGATTTCGTACTCGCTGTCTTCCATGACCAGTCCGTCCTCGTTCTCGTCGCCACCCCCACCGACGCTGCTGGCACAGCCTGCGATCGCTGTCGTAACACCAATGCTCGATACCGCCAGGAACTGTCGTCGATCCATACTGTCGCGTTCGCAGATCAGTACAAAAACACCTCGTCTAGGTCAAACAGCTCTTTGAGCGTGTGCCGGCCCATACCGTGTGACACAACTGACGGCGATCGGTTCGATCGCTGTGACGGAACGATCGCTGTACTGCGTTGTGTCGTTGTATGGTGAGTATTCGGAGGACGGCTACTCATACTGCCGGACACAAGCAACTGAACGAGCAACACCCAGAGTGGGAGTGCACCGATCTCGCCGTGACGAAGACGCCAATACATGATTTACGTCCGTGTGTCCGGTAGTGCAGGATCCCAGCACGCAACTGCGCCGAGGTCGTTACCGACGAGTAGCTTTTATTCTGGGGCCCCACATTTTGTGAGCAGAGCTCACAGGAAACTGCCGTGCGCCAGAGGCGGTGGATTTATTTAATCGCACTTGTATCGGTCGATATGAATAAACAGCAGGCGTTTTTGTTGCTCCTCATCGGGGCCTCAGCGACGGTAGGCCTGCTGATACTCATTCCGTTCTTGGAATTCGTCTTTGGAGCGGCGATTCTGGCGTACATGCTCCATCCACTCCATCTCCGGCTCAAACCCCACATCGGCGAGAGGCTGAGTCCGATCGTGCTAATCCTGATTTCGGCCGTCACTGTCGTCCTTCCGATCGTCTATATTCTTCTGGTCCTCTGGCGAGACATCAACCATCTTGCAAGTGATGCCGGCGAACTGCCGTTTGATGTCGCCGAAACCGAGGCGTGGCTGTCAGAACTGCTCGATACGGACGTCGATCTCGGCCAGGAAACGGGATCACTGCTAGAGGAACTCGCCGATATCCTCTTTGGAAGCGTCGGCGAGGCGTTTGCGATGATCCTCGAACTTTCGATCGGCTTTGCACTCGTGTTGTTCCTCGTGTATTACATTTTGCTCGATGGGCAACGGTTCGTCACCTGGTCGAAATCGGTCGCACCGATGTCCGAGCCGATGGCGACGCGCCTGGTCACACAGATGGACCGCACGATCTGGGGCGTCATCTCCGGGCACATCTTCGTAGCAGTCCTTCAGGGCGCCGTCGCTGGGGTGGGACTGGCGGTCGCGGGCGTTCCGAACTACGTCTTCTGGACGTTCGTGATGATCGTACTTTCCTTGTTGCCCCTAATCGGCGCATTTCTCGTCTGGGCTCCTGCAGCCGGTTACCTCTTTTTGATCGACCAGCCCGAGTGGGGGGTCTTTCTCGCGGTGTACGGGTTGACGATTGTCAGCCTCGTCGATAACTACGTTCGGCCGATCGTGATCGATCGCGAGGCTGACCTCAACCCGGGAATCATCCTTATCGGCGTCTTCGGCGGCGTCTACAGCATCGGCTTCACCGGGCTATTCATCGGACCGATCGTCCTCGGGGTACTCGCGGCGACACTAACCACGTTCCGTGAGCAGTACGATCAGATGGGAGCGACCGACTCCGATCCGACATCCCCAGTGTCTACGACATCGATCGATGCTTCCAGAGATGCGGTGAGCGAGGATCGGTCGATGAATCCTGAGCAGGGGTCCCAATGATTCCCAGCGCTGAAGCGATTATCATGATCCTCCAGACGCTCGCGGTCCCGACTATCCTTCTGCTGTTTTATCTCGATGGAATGGTTGTTGGCAAGCTTACGCCACCAGCCGCCCTCTTTATTGCGTACATCGTGGTCGTCTCCCCGCCATACACAACCGTCTTTATTATCGCAGTGCTGTCGACAATCGCTGCCACACTTGGACAGTTCACGCTGTATCACGGCTTCAACACGGAGAGTCCGGATTACATCGGCATTGGGGGAAAAATCCCCTACGTCGGTCGAATTCCGGCTTTCGTTACCGTGCGGATCGGCAAGCAACGGATGCAGTTCGTCAGTCGACTGTTCGATCGATTTGGTGGTACCGCACTTGCAGTCACGAACGCAATACCAGGGATCAGGTCTTTGATGAGTGTTCCAGCAGGGCTGAGCCAGTACTCAGCCCGGCGGTTTCTCCTCTTTTCAGGTGTTGGAAACGGTCTGTATCTGGTGCTTCTGACAGCGGTAGCGTGGGGAATTGTCGATGTCGCGGCCCATCTCCCGTGGGTGTGAATTACTGCGGTAACAAGGCGGAACCCGATAGTAACAACTGAAACTGTTTGCCGGTTATCTTCGATAAGAGATCAAAACCGCCCTCACACTGTTCGCTCAGCGCTCCTCGAAAAACCCGGATCAAAAACCGCCCTCACACTGTTCGCGGCCCTAATCGTGGCGGAAACTCCGTTGTCCCGTAAACGCCATCGCCATCCCATGTTCGTTCGCGGCTGCAATCACGTCGTCGTCGTTAACCGAGCCGCCGGGCTGGACGACGGCCTCAATGCCTGCCTCCGCGGCTTCTTCGATCCCATCGGGGAACGGGAAGAACGCGTCCGAGGCCATGACTGCGCCCTCGGCGTCTTTCCCTTCAGCGTGCTCGTCGGCTTTCATCGCCGCGAGTCGGACCGCGTCGACGCGGGAGACCTGCCCCATTCCGACGCCGACCGTCTCGGTTCCCTTCGTCAGCAGGATGCCGTTCGATTTGACGTGTTTGAGCGTTTGCCAGGCGAACACCATCGACTCCAGTTCCTCGTCGGTCGGCTCGCGTTCGGTGACGACCTCGAGATCGTCGATCGCGATCGACTGCAGATCTCGTTCCTGGACGAGACGGCCGCCCACGAGCGGTTTCTCGGTGAACCGATCGGTCCGCTCACCGAGGTCGCCGACATCGAGTACGCGCAAGTTGTCTTTCTTGAAGAGTACGTCCAGCGCGTCGTCGGTGTAGCCGGGCGCGACGACGACTTCTTTGAACGAGTCGATGATCTGCTCAGCCGTCGCGGCGTCACACTCTCGATTGAGTGCGACGATGCCACCGAACGCGCTCATCGGGTCCGTCGAGAGCGCGTCGGCGTAGGCCTCGGCGAGCGAGTCGGCCGTCGCACAGCCCGCCGGATTGGTGTGTTTGATCACCGCAGCTGCTGGCTCGTCGAACTCCTTGATCAGGTTCAACGCGCCGTCGGCGTCGTTGTAGTTGTTGTAGCTTAGCGCCTTCGCACCCTCGTTTAGCTGGTCGGCGTGGACGACGCTGGCTTCCTTGCAGGTGTAATCCGCGTAGACTGCGGCGTCCTGATGTGGGTTCTCTCCGTAGCGGAGCGTGTCGGCCCGATCGTCCGAGACGAGTCGTCGTGCGGGCAGGCCGTCGTGGGCCTCGTCTCCCACCGTCGCCATGTCGCTGTCGACGGTCGCCGTGCCAGCGTCGTGATCGATAGCTACCGCCCCCTCAGCGAACCACTTTACTGCACGCGGATACGCGCGGAACTCGCCCGCATAGAGTACTCGCTCTTTTATGCTCTCTGCGTCGTCGCCCTCGTACACTGGAATCGGCTCCTGGGTGACGATCGGGCCGGCGTCGATCTCGCTCTCGATGACCGCGCCGTCCTCGTCGGTCGCGTCGGTGACGACGTGGACCGTACAGCCGGTCACCGACACGTCCGCGTCGAGTGCGTCGCCCCAGGCGTCCATCCCGGGGAACGACGGCAGCAACGACGGGTGGACGTTCAGCGTCGTCGGCTGTGTGTCGAGGAAGGTATCCGAGAGGATACGCATATAGCCGTCCAGACAGACGAGATCGAACTCGTAGTCGGCGAGTGCGTCGTTGACGGCCGCTTCGTGCTCGCTGCGATCCATGTCCTCGGCGAGGGGGACGACTTCGGTTGGAATCCCACGCTCGACAGCAGCGTCGAGTACCGGTGCGTCCTCGCTGGTCGTCAGTACGACGGCGAGTTCGGCTCCGCCCGGCGATCGATCGGCGATGTTCAACAGATTGCGCCCTCGGTTGCCGGCCATCCCGGCGATTCGCGTCATGGTCGGATGGCCGCCCGCAAGGGAGAAAGTGGTTGCGGTCTCGACCACTGGAATATCCACGATCGTGGATACTGAAGCTGTTATACTGCATCAAAACCGGCGACATATGCATACTCGTGGCTCCGTCTTTCGATACTCTTTTGCGCTGGGCTGGACAGCATCGCACAATGACTGACGCAGACGCCCTGTACGCCGTCTCGCCACTCGACGGCCGGTACAGCAGTCGGACCGCCCCACTGTCGCCGTACGCGAGCGAGGCCGCACTCATGCGCGCTCGCGTGCGAGTCGAGGTCGAATATCTGATCGCGCTTTCGGACCTCGACGCGACGCCGCTGGTGCTCGATATCGACGATCGGGAGACGCTTCGTGGGCTGTACCGACACTTCGCCGAGGAGGACGCCCAGTTGATCAAGAAGCTGGAAGTCGAGGGCCACGCCGGCTTCGACGCGACGAACCACGACGTCAAAGCTGTCGAGTACTTCGTCCGCCACCGGCTCCCCGAGGGGAGCAACGCCTCTGCCTGGATCCACTTCGGACTGACAAGCGAGGACGTGAACAATCTCGCCCACCGGCTGCTCGTCCGTGATGCCGTCGACGAGGTCCTGCTCCCCGAACTGTACGACGTCAGGAACGCACTCGCCGACATGGCTCGCGAGTTCCGCGAGCTACCAATGCTCGCACGCACTCACGGCCAGCCCGCGACGCCGACGACGTTCGGCAAAGAGATGGCCGTCTACGCCGCCCGACTGGGCCATGCCACGGGTCGCATCCGGAAGGCGACGGACGCGCTTGCAGGCAAACTCGGCGGGGCATCCGGTACGTATGCTGCCCACGTCGCTGCCTATCCAGACGTTGACTGGCAGGCCTTCGCCGAGGAGTTCGTGACCGGGCTCGGCCTCGAATTCGAGGCACTCACCACGCAGGTCAACCCGTGTGACGACCTCGCCACACTGTTCGATGCCATCCGCAGCGCAAACGACGTGGTGCTCGACCTCGATCTGGACATGTGGCTCTACGTCTCCGATCGGTATCTCGGCCAAGAGAGCGTCGACGGCGAGACGGGGTCCTCGACGATGCCCCACAAAGTCAACCCGATCGACTTCGAGAACAGCGAGGGGAACCTCTCGAAGGCCAACTCGGATCTCAGCTTCCTCGCCGACTACATCACGACCTCGCGGCTCCAGCGTGATCTCTCCGACTCGACGGTCAAACGGAACATCGGCGCTGCCTTCGCCCATTGCCTGATCGGCTACGGCAAGACCGCATCGGGGCTCTCGAAAGTCGTTCCAACCGAGCAGGTCATGCGCGAGGAACTCAGGGAGACACCCGAGATCATCGGCGAAGCCGTCCAGACGATCCTCCGGCGCGAGGGCCAGGCGGATGCCTACGAACGCGTCAAGGACGTCACTCGCGGCCAGGACGTGACGATCGAGGACTTTCGCGAGCTGTTCGACGAACTCGACGTCTCCGACGCCGTCCGCGAAGAACTGCACGCACTCTCCCCCGAGGGGTACACCGGCGTCGCAAGCGAGCTGGTCGACGATATCGATCGGTAGCCGTCCGAGCCCTTCCTCGCCTGAACCGACCGACAGATCGGAGTCTTTGCAAGCAGCTGTCCGAAC
>Ga0207421_10000550_pt1 | contig 48430 bp, 42 predicted proteins | sample SodLakKL_010_SED_4_FD_187542 | JGI IMG/M metagenome (GOLD analysis project Ga0207421, IMG submission 187542) | Alkaline sediment microbial communities from Lake Tanatar, Kulunda Steppe, Russia - 8KL_010_SED (SPAdes) (version 2) | ecosystem: Environmental > Aquatic > Non-marine Saline and...
TGCTTGAAGAAGCGCAGCTGAAAATTACTGATTTTCAGCCCGGCCTGGGTAAGACCTTAGCTGAAGAATTACTGAAACCGACAAAAATATATGTTAAGCCGGTCCTGAAGGCGCTCGAAAAATTTACGGTGAAGGGGATGGCCCATGTTACCGGCGGCGGCCTGCCCGGTAACGTTCCGCGGATTTTACCGACCGGCTTAAAAGCAGAAATCGAAGCCGGTTCATGGCCAGAGCCGAAGATCTTTGAAATGATCGGCGAGATGGGCCCGGTAAGACGCGAAGAGATGTTTCGCACCTTTAATATGGGTATCGGTTACGTGATGGTGGTTCCTGAAAATGAAGCTGATAACTTGATTACCCACTTTATCAAGGAAAAACTTGATGCCTACCGGATCGGCCGGGTAGTCTCCGGAGAAGGATTGTGCGAGCTGTGCAATCTCTAAAAGAACCTTTTCGAATCGACATTTGAGTGAATTGTTGATATAATTATTTTAGCAGATGGGCTAAATGCATTTTAACTTCAATAAAGGATTTCCCAGGTTGTTAATCGAAGTACCACTTAAGCATTATTCACCCAGTTAAACTATATTTTACAACTCTAAAACCAGGAGGAACTGTCTAATGAAGCGGATTTCTGTACTCGCTTCCGGCAGAGGCACCAACCTGGAAGCAATTCTGGAAGCCGCAGATAAAGGTAAAATTTCAGGTGAAGTGGCGCTGGTACTAAGCGATCAACCGGAGGCGCAGGCCTTGGATAGGGCCCGCCGGCGGAATATTGAAGCTCTTTACCTGAACCCCGGAGAATACAGGGGGCGCGAGGATTACGACCGGGCTGTGGTCGAGCGTTTAAAGACTGCGCAGATTGACCTGGTGGCGCTTGCCGGGTTTATGCGTCTACTTTCCCCTTACTTTATCAATGTTTTTCCGATGCAGATTATAAATATTCATCCGGCACTGCTGCCTGCTTTCCCCGGTCTGGACGGGGTGGAGCAGGCTTTAAATTATGGGGTGAAAGTTAGTGGCTGTACGGTGCATTTTGTCGATGAGGGGCTTGATACGGGCCCGATCATTTTACAGGAAGCGGTGCCTGTAATCCAGGAAGATACGGTGGAAACTTTGCATGAACGCATTCATGCGGCGGAATACCGGCTTTACCCGACGGCGATAGAGCTGTTCTGCCGGGACAAACTAAAAGTGGAAGGAAGAAGGTGTATGATTATTGACTGAAAAAAGACGGGCCTTGATCAGTGTTACCGACAAAACAGGAATAGCGGAATTTGCCGGGGAGTTACATAGTCTTGGCTTCGAGATTATTTCGACAGGTGGCACGGCTCGAGCCCTGCAAAAAGCGGGCCTGCCGGTAACCGGGGTATCAGAAATAACCGGTTTCCCCGAAATCCTTAACGGGCGAGTGAAAACCCTGCACCCTTTCATCCACGGCGCTATATTAGGCCAGCCGGAAATAGAGGAACAAAAACTCGAGATGAAAGAACACCAAATTACTCCCATCGAGCTGGTAGTGGTCAACCTCTATCCCTTCGAGCAAACTATTGCCAAAGAGGGAGTATCCCTTGAAGAGGCCGTGGAAAATATCGATATCGGGGGACCGGCTATGCTCAGAGCGGCGGCTAAAAACCACGGTTCTGTCGCCGTGGTGGTTAACCCCGAGCGATACGGCCCGCTGGTGGAAGAGCTGAAGAAAAACGGGGCTGTGAGCGCAAATACCCGTATCAGCCTTGCTGCAGAAGCCTTTTCTCATACAGCTGGTTATGATGCAGCTGTCGCCGGCTATTTTAATGCCCTGCCCGAAACAGACGCTAAATTTTACCCGGAGCGGTTGAACCTGTCGTTTAAGAAAAAACAGGACTTGCGCTACGGGGAAAACCCGCAACAAGAGGCTGCTTTCTATGTTTCCCCGGTTCGCCCGGAAGGACTGGCGGCATGTGAGCAACTGCAGGGTAAAGAATTATCCTTCAATAATTTAAACGATCTTAACGCGGCCTGGGAACTGGTAAGTGAATTCAGCGAATCGACGGTGGTAGCGGTAAAGCATGCTAACCCCTGCGGAGTGGGCAGTGCCGCTAGTTTAAGTGAAGCATACAATCTTGCCTATGAGGCCGACCCGGTTTCCATATTCGGAGGAGTGCTGGCGATTAACCGGCAGGTTGATCAGGAAACTGCCCGGGAGATGAGTAAAATATTTTTGGAAGTGATTGCTGCGCCCGGGTTTAGCGAAGAAGCGGCACGAATATTGCAAGAGAAAAAAGATATCCGCCTGCTTAAGATGCCCGAAATTGGCAGCGAGGAGGATTTGCTCGATTTAAAGAAAGTCAGCGGCGGTCTGCTTGCACAAACCATTGACCGGGAACCGGTTGATGTAACCGGCGGCGAAGTGGTTACCAGGCGCAAGCCGGACGAAAATGAATGGGCCGCTTTGAATTTTGCCCAGAAGGTGGTCAAGCACGTGCGCTCCAACGCGATCGTTATTGCCGGGAAAAACCGGACCTACGGGATTGGCGCCGGTCAGATGAGTCGCATCGGCGCAGCGGGGATTGCCCTTAAGCAAGCCGGGGAAAAAGCAAGAGGCGCTGTGCTCGGTTCAGATGCTTTTTTCCCCTTCCCCGACACAGTGGAAGAAGCGGCTAACGCCGGGATTACGGCTATTGTCCAGCCCGGGGGATCACAGAAAGACAAGGAATCAATTGAACTATGTGATCGAAAAGGTCTGGCCATGGTGTTTACCGGGAGGCGTTATTTCAAGCATTAGCCCTGAGATAGGATGCCGGCATTTATAAACCGGCTGCCAGTGCCACCGGTTGAAACCTGCTAGTTATGCTGCAATGTTAGGGAGGTGTAATAAAGGATGCGCGTATTAATTGTCGGCGGTGGCGGGCGGGAGCACACCCTGGCCTGGAAACTGGCTCGTAGTCCCCGTCTGGAAAAGCTTTTTTGTGCGCCCGGCAATCCGGGTATCGCAGAAATAGCCGAATGTGTCGACTTGGCATCAGATGATCTGGAGGGATTAAAAAAATGGGCCCTGCAGGAAAAGATCGATTTAACCATAGTGGGCCCTGAAGACCCGCTGGTATCCGGCCTGGCCGATCAGTTCCGGGATGCAGGTCTCAAGGTGTTCGGCCCGGGTTGGGATGGTGCCAGGCTTGAGGGCAGCAAAGTTTGGTCCAAGCAGAAAATGAAAGAGTGGGGGATCCCCTCTGCAGGGTTCGCCATTTTTGACGATTTTGAAGAGGCCCGCAGCCATCTGGCTCGTTTTTACGGTGGACCGGTGGTAATTAAAGCCGAGGGGTTGGCTGCAGGTAAAGGAGTGACAGTTGCTTCCGGCCCGGCCGAAGCGGAACAGGCCTTATATGATATCATGATTGAGCGCAAGTTCGGTGAGGCCGGCAAGCGAGTAGTAATCGAGCAGTGCTTGAACGGGGAGGAAGTTTCGGTGCTGGCTATCACTGACGGTGAAAAAATGGTTTTCCTCCCTTCCTCGCAGGATCACAAGGCTATCTATGAAGGTGACAAGGGTCCGAATACCGGGGGAATGGGCGCCTACTCCCCGGCACCGGTCTACACCGAAGAGTTGGACCGGAAAACAAGGGAAGAAGTTTTTTGGCCCCTTCTTAACGGTTTTAAGAAAGAAGGAATTGACTTCAGGGGTGTGATCTATGCCGGATTGATGATTTCCGGAAACGAGGTAAATGTGCTTGAGTTCAATGTCCGCTTCGGGGACCCGGAGGCACAGGCTTTGATTCCTCGCATGGAATCGGACTTACTGCCCCTTTTGGCGGCGGCAGCAGAAGGTGACCTCCAAGATTTAGGAGCCACCTGGAAAGACGACCCGGCGGTCTGTGTGGTGATGGCATCGAAGGGTTACCCGGGCAAGTACGAAAAAGGTTTTCCTATTTTAGGATTGGAAGAATTAAAGCAGGTTGAAACTGACAATGTCGCTGTTTTCCATGCCGGTACAACGCTAAAAGACGGTCGGTTGGTTACAGACGGAGGCAGAGTGCTCGGGGTAACTGCCTGGGATAGGGATTTGCGAAAGGCTCTTGACCGGGTCTATCAGGTTTGTGACAAAATAGAATTTGAGGGCTGTTATTTTAGGCGAGATATTGCTCATCGCGCTTTGAAACGGTAGGGAAGCAGAGGGACGGGGGGAATGCTTCCTGGCAAATACAAGAATTTTTAAGGACGGTGTTTTATGGAATCGACAGTAGTGGTAGGTTTTGCCCGCACTCCTTTTGGTAGATTTCTCGGCTCGCTCGAACCGGTCCCGGCAGTGGATTTGGGTGCACTTACGATTAAAGAAGCGCTTTCCCGGGCCGGGGTAAAAGGTGAGGATATCGATAATGTTTTCCTGGGAATGGTAGTCCAGGCCGGGACCGGGCAGATCCCTTCCCGGCAGGCGGCGGTTAAGGCAGGCCTACCTTACGAGGTGCCTTCAGACACGATCAACAAGGTGTGCGCCTCCGGCCTGCGGGCGGTAAATTTAAGCGATTCCCTGGTCAAGGCCGGCGAGGCTTCGCTTTTGGTTGCAGGCGGCATGGAAAATATGAGTGCAGTTCCATACTACCTCCCGAAAGCTCGGACCGGTTGCCGGATGGGCAATTCTCCCCTGGTAGACGGGATGATTTTTGATGGGCTGTGGTGTCCCTTCCACGATGTGCATATGGGTGTACACGGCAGTGCAGTGCCGGCGGAACACGGCATTACCCGTGAAGAAATGGACCAATGGGCTTTGCGCAGCCACCAACGAGCCGTGGAAGCGAGAAGTAGCGGGCTTTTTAGTGAAGAGATTGTTCCGGTAAGTGTGCCCCGGAAAAAAGGGGATCCCCTGGTGGTGGAGCACGACGAGCTGCCACGGGAGGATACCAGCCTGGAAAAACTGGCCAAACTGCCGTCTGCCTTTGAAAAAGAAGGGCTGGTTACTGCTGGTAATGCGCCCGGGATAAGCGATGGTGCAGCAAGCTTGATTCTTGCTTCCAGGAGCAGGGCAGAGGAAATGGGGCTTGAGCCTTTGGCGGAAATAATTTCCCAGGGTAAAGCTTCCTTAGAGCCCCGCTATATTGCTACGGTTCCCTATGAAGCGGCCAGGATTGCCCTGGACAGGGCCGGGCTTACTGCGGACCAGATTGATTTGATCGAAGTTAATGAAGCTTTTGCCGCCGTTGCCCTGACCAGTATCAAGCTCGGCGGTTGGGACTCTAAAATTGTAAATGTTAACGGTGGCGCTGTGGCCTTAGGGCACCCGATCGGGGCCAGCGGGGCCAGAATACTATTGAGCTTGATTGCCGAGCTGCGCAGGCGCGGCGGCGGATACGGTTTGGCTACTATTTGCAGCGGTGCCGCGCAGGGTGAGGCAACCATAGTGAAAGTATAAAAGAGGGGATAAAGATGCACTTTTTGCTCTCAGATTATCACCTTTCCAGGCGGGATGAATTCCGCCTTTTTGCAGAACAAGAAATCGATACCGGTGATCGCTTCCCCCGGGAGAATTTAAAGAAAGCGGCGGAGCGCGGTTACCTGGGTCTACCCCTGCCGGAGGAATGGGGCGGACAGGGCGAAGATTTTCTCACCTATATTCTTTTGATCGAGGAAGTTTCAAAGGTGTGCGCAGCTACCGGGGCCATTATTGCAGTCCATACCTCGGTAGGTTCCTTTCCATTGCTGTATTTTGGCACAGAGGAACAAAAAAAGCGGTACCTGCCGGCTTTAGCCCGCGGAGATATGCTTGGTGCCTTTGCTCTCACCGAACAGGGCTCGGGTTCCGATGCCGCCGCCCTGGCTTCCACTGCCACTGCCTGTGATGGCGGCTATCAGATCAACGGCAGCAAGATGTTTATTACCAGCGGCGGCGAGGCTGATCTTTACACTATGTTTGTGACCATTGACAAAAAACTGGGTTACAAAGGGATCACTGCCTTCCTGGTAGAGGGCGGTTCGCCGGGGTTAGGTGCCGGCAAGCCGGAAAAGAAAATGGGCCTGAACCGGGCCAAAACTTCGGAGCTGACCATGGAGGATCTGTTTGTTCCTACATCGAACCGCCTTGGTGAAGAAGGTAAGGGGTTTAAAATTGCCCTTTCCTTACTTGACGGTGGCAGAATTGGCATCGGTGCTCAAGGTCTCGGGTTGGCCCGGGCAAGCATTGAATACACCACCGGTATGCTCCGGGAAGAAGAGCGGGCCGGCAGGAAGATAGAACAAGGAGTAAGCTTTGCCTTAGCGGACCTGGCTGCCAAGCTGGAAGCAGCAAGGCTGCTGGTTTACCGGGCGGCGCTGATCAAAGACTCGGGGCAGAAATGCTCCAAAGAAGCTTCCATGGCCAAGTATTTTGCTACCGATCTTGCTATGGAGGCGGCTTCGCGCTGTATTGATTTAACCGGTTATTCCGGAGCCGGCAGCGATAATCCGTTGAGCCGATATTTCTGCGATGCCAAGGCGCCCCAGATTTATGAAGGGGCCAACCAGATTCAGCGCATAGTGGTAGCCAGGGAATTATTACAAGATTAAGCAGTTAAAACTTAAGTCTTATAGATAAAGACACCGGATGGGTTTAAACTAAACTAAAGAGAGGTTATCCGGGAGCTGCTTTTAAAGGCAGAGGAAAAGTTATTAAGGAAAAGCCAACGGGTTGGATATTGATTGAAATTAAATGGTGAATGGAACTAGATTGACAATTATAATCACGATTTAGCCAAATTATTAGATGGGGTGGATATAATTAGCCCCGGCAATTAATATTATTAAAAGTAACAAGGAGGACGAAAGATGAATTTTCAGTTGACCGAAGAACAAGAAATGACCCGGAAGATGGTCCGTGATTTTGCAGAAAAAGAGGTGAAACCCGGGGCGGACGAGAGAGATGACAATGAAGAGTTTTCCCGGGAACTATTCGATAAGATGGGCGAACTGGGTTTGACCGGCATCCCCTGGCCTGAAGAGTACGGTGGGGGCGAGTGCGATTTTGTCAGCTACGTGATTGCCGTGGAAGAACTTTCCCGGGTGGATGCTTCGATGGGGACCACTCTTTCAGCGCATATTTCGCTGGCGGGCTGGCCGCTTTACAAGTACGGTACCGAGGAGCAAAAGAAAAAGTACTTAGAGCCGATGGCCTTGGGCGAGAAATTAGGAGCCTACGGTTTAACCGAGGATACTGCCGGCAGCGATGCGGCTAACCTGCGCACTACTGCTGTATTGGACGGAGACAGTTACGTCTTAAACGGCAACAAGACCTTTATTACCAATGCCGGTGATGCGGAAATTTATATTGTATTTGCAGTGACCGACAAGGAGAAGAAGGCCAAAGGGATCAGCGCCTTTATCGTTGAGAAGGATACTCCCGGGTTTTCTTTCGGCAAAAAAGAGCGGAAAATGGGCCTGCGTTCCTCCCCCACGTTGGAGTTGGTTTTCGAGGACTGCCGGGTACCGAAAGAAAACCTGCTCGGCAAAGAAGGCGAGGGTTTCAAGATAGCGATGACTACTCTTGACGGCGGGCGCAACGGCATCGCCGCCCAGGCGGTGGGCATTGCCCAGGGGGCCATGGAAGAGGCAGCCGAATATGCCAAGAACAGGGAACAATTCGGCCAGCCGATTGCCAAGTTCCAGGCCATTTCCTTTATGCTCGCTGACATGAGCGCCAAGATCGAAGCTTCCCGCCTGCTTACCTACCAGGCCGCCTACTTAGAAAGCGAGGGCCTACCTTACGGGGAAGCCTCGGCTAAGGCCAAGCTGTTTGCCTCTGAAACAGCGATGGAGACAACCACTAATGCTGTTCAGATATTCGGCGGCTACGGCTATACCAGAGAGTACCCGGTGGAGCGTTTTATGAGGGATGCAAAGATTACTCAGATTTACGAAGGGACCAGCGAAGTGCAGCGCCTGGTTATCTCTCGTTATTTGCTTGGCAAATAACCGGCGGCCATTAAGGATAGGCAGGGTAAAGGACGTTGCAAAGAAAGCGACGTGGTGAAAGGAGCAGTTCTAAATGAAAAATGAGAACCCAGGCCTGGTGATGGTTTTTACCGGCGACGGCAAAGGGAAAACTACTGCTGCTGTCGGGCAGGCTGTAAGAGCTTTAGGGCATGGCTACAGCGTGTGCATGATCCATTTTATGAAAGGCAGGGATTACGGAGAATTTTTGGCCCTGGAGAAAATGCCCAACCTGACCATAGTGCGGGCAGGAAGGGACGATTTTGTCTGCCGGGAATCTCCCGACCCGGTGGATGTCGAGCTGGCCAAAGATGGTTTTTCAAAAGCCGAGCTGGCAATATCTAAGGGGGAGTACGATTTCGTAGTTTTAGATGAAATCAATATTGCCGTGGATTACGGTTTGATCAAGGAAGAAGATCTTTTGGCGCTGCTTGATAAAAAGCCTGATTCGGTAAGTGTTATCTTAACCGGACGCGGTGCTTCGCAGGAGCTGGTAAAACGTGCTGACATGGTCAGTGAAATCTTGGCAATAAGGCACCACTACGAGCAGGGCGCAGATTGCGTAGCGGGAATAGAATATTAGAAGAGGTGTATGGATGCAGCAACTGGTTAGTGACCTGGTGCAGGGAAACAGACGGGCAGCAGCGCGCTTGATTTCCCAAATTGAAAATGACGATCCGGAGAAAAGGGAGCTGTTAAAAGATCTTTATCCTTATACCGGAAATGCTTATGTGATCGGGGTAACCGGGGCGCCCGGCTCCGGTAAAAGTTCGCTGGTAGACTGCCTGCTGCAAAAGATCCGCGCAGACGGCCTTAAGGTAGGGGTGATCGGGGTGGATCCGACCAGCCCCTTTAGCGGGGGGGCGATTCTTGGTGACCGCATCCGGATGCAGGAACATGCCCTTGACCAGGATATTTTCATCCGCAGCATGGGCACCAGAGGCAGCCTGGGCGGACTGGCCAGGGCAACCCGGGAAGCGGTGCAGGTGCTCGATGCTTTTGGTAAAGACATTATCCTGATCGAAACCGTTGGGGTGGGTCAATCGGAGGTGGATATCGTCAAGACTGCCGACACCACCATGGTGGTGCTTACCCCGGCGGCAGGTGACAGCGTACAAACGATTAAGGCTGGGATTATGGAAATCGCCGATATCTTTGTGGTTAACAAAGCCGACCTGCCCGGTTCTGAAAAAACGGTGACCGAACTTAACTTAATGCTGGATATGAAAGATATGGGCGAGTGGCGTCCCCCGGTACATCCTGTAGTAAGTGTACGCGGGGAAGGAATTAAAGAGCTTTGGGATGCTTTGCTGGAACATCGCCGGGTCATGGAAGAAAGCGGCAAGTTATATGAAATCCGCAAAGAACGAGTTCGCCGCGAGCTGACCGAACAGGTGGAATACCTTGTAAAAGATCGTATTTGGAACCAGGTTAAAGCACAGATCTCTTTAGATAGTCTGTTAGAAAATATTGTCCTTCGTCGAAAGGATCCCTACAGTACCGCTAACGAGGTACTCGAGGAAATCAACTTTTTTGGCGAAGGCCAGTAAAGAGGGTGGATAAGTATGGCTAAAGTGCAGTCTGAACGGATTAAAGAATTAAAAGAGCTGTGGGAAAAAGAGGTGGCTGAAAGGAAAGAAAGAGAGGAACCACCGGTTACTGTATCAGGGCGGCCGGTAAAGCGTCTCTACACTCCACTAGATACCGAAGACCTCGACTATGAAGAAGATCTTGGTTTTCCGGGCAAGTATCCCTATACCCGTGGGGTGCAAACCAATATGTACCGCGGCCGTCTCTGGACAATGCGCCAGTTTTCCGGCTTTGGCGACGCTTATGACTCCAACCAGCGCTACCGCTACCTGCTCGATCAAGGACAGACGGGCCTAAGCGTTGCTTTCGATATGCCCACGATTATGGGGTATGATTCGGACAGCGACCGGGCTTTAGGCGAAGTAGGCCGCTGCGGCGTGGCCATCGATTCCCTGCAGGATATGGAAATCTTATTTGACCAGATCCCGCTGGACCAGGTAACTACGTCGATGACGATCAACGGACCGGCGGCGATCCTCTGGTGCATGTACCTGGCTACCGCGGAAAAGCAGGGAGTCAGCCTGGACAAGGTCGGGGGGACCATCCAAAACGATATCTTAAAAGAATATACTGCCCAAAAATCCTGGATTTTCCCGCCGGAGCCCTCGATGCGTTTGATTACCGATATCTTTGAATTTGCCTCCGATAATGTGCCGCGCTGGAACACGATCAGCATTAGCGGCTACCATATCCGCGAAGCCGGTTCCACGGCGGTGCAGGAGCTGGCTTTCACCCTGGCCGATGGTTTTGCTTATGTGGAAGCGGGGATTGAAAAAGGATTAGATGTAGACAGGTTTGCCCCGCGGCTGTCGTTTTTCTTTAACTCCCACATTGACTTTTTTGAAGAAATCTGCAAGTACAGGGCGGCCCGGAGAATATGGGCCAGGCGGATGAAGGATAAATACGGGGCCAAAGACCCGCGCTCCCTGAAGATGCGCTTTCATACCCAGACCGCCGGCTGCAGCCTGACCGCCCAGGAACCGGAAAACAACATTGTGCGCACTGCCACCGAAGGGCTTTCGGCTGTGCTCGGCGGCACCCAGTCGTTGCACACCAACTCGATGGATGAGGTGCTTGCCCTGCCGACAGAAAAGGCGGTCAAGATTGCCCTGCGCACCCAGCAGATCCTGGCTTACGAAACCGGGGTAGCCAACACCATTGATCCGTTGGCCGGTTCGTATTTCATTGAATCATTGACCGACCAGATGGAAGCGGAAGCCGAGGAGTACTTCCAGCGTATCGACGAGATTGGCGGGGTTTTGCCCGCTATTGAGCAGGGCTTTTTCCAACAGGAAATAGCCGATGCCGCGTACGAGTTCCAGCAGGCCATTGATAAGGAAGAACGAATTTTAGTTGGGGTGAACCGCTACAATACCGGTGAACCGGTGGACTTAGAAATATTGAAAATTGACCCTGAAGTAGAGAAAAAACAGCTTGAGCGATTGAAAGATCTAAAAGAAACCCGTGATGGGATCGCCGTGGAAAATGCTTTGGCTGCTTTAAAAGAAACGGCTGCTGGAAAAGGTAACGTAACCCCCAAAATTTTAGATGCGGTTAGAGTATATGCTACCGAGGGTGAGATAGTTGATGCTTTGAAGGAGGTTTTCGGCGAATACAAAGAAAAACCGCTATTTTAGAAAACCACTACCTGCCTCCTAGGGCAGGTGCTAAATAATTGCTGATCTACCCGGGGACGTATTTTGAATGTTCCTGGATATGGCAAAGCAAAAAATGGGAAGGATGAGGGGTGATTTGTTGATGAGTAATAAAAAAATCAGGGTTCTTGTGGCCAAACCGGGTCTTGACGGGCATGATCGCGGGGTGAAGGTAGTGGCCCGGGCCCTGCGGGATGCCGGGATGGAAGTGATCTACACCGGTCTGCACCAGACACCCCAGCAGGTTGCGGAAACAGCGCTGCAGGAAGACGTGGATGTGGTTGGTTTGAGCGTCCTCTCCGGGGCACACATGACCCTGGTACCCAGGATCAAGGAGTTGCTTAAAGATAACGGGATGGACGATTGTTTACTCCTGGTCGGGGGGATTATTCCCGAAGATGATGCCGAGGAACTACTTAAAAATGGTAATGCTGATAAGATATTCACCCCGGGTGACCCCTTAGAAGATATCACCGGCTACATCTTTGATCAGTTTAAAGAACAAACAGGTTCGTAGATTAATGATATAATAGTAAAGGGAGCTATATGAAAGAAAATGAACTGGCACGGGCAAAAGAACGGGTTCAAGCCCTGCGCAAAGAAATAGAAAAACATAATTACCAGTACCACGTACTTGATCAGCCTTTGATCAGCGATCAGGAATTTGATCGTTTAATGCGTGAACTGCAAGAACTGGAGCAAAAATTCCCGGAACTCGAAGACCCGGATTCACCCACTCGCCGCGTTGGCGGTGAACCACTGGAAGCTTTTGAGCCCTTAGATCACAAGGTCCCGATGCTCGGGCTTGATAATGCTTTTGATCGGCAGGACTTGATCGATTTTGATGACCGTTTGCGCAGGCTTTCCGGGTCGGTAGTTGTGGAATACCTTTGCGAATTAAAATTTGACGGTCTGGCCGTTTCTCTGCAGTACGAAGAGGGTGCTTTCATGCGCGGCGCCACCCGTGGAGACGGTTATACTGGTGAGGATATTACCCAGAACTTGCGTACGATCAGGCAGATTCCTTTGCAGCTGCCGGAACCGCTTACTTTAGAAGTGCGGGGCGAGGCCTACATCAACCGAAAAGCTTTTGAGCAGCTCAACCGGCAACGGGAAAAGGAGGACCTGACGCTTTTTGCCAACCCACGCAATGCTGCTGCCGGATCATTGCGCCAGCTTGACCCTCGCATTGCAGCGGCGCGCCCACTGCGGATCTTTTTCTACGGTGTGGGAGAACATAGTTTGCTCGTGGAAACACAAGCGGAGGTGCTTGCTTACTTAGAAAGCTTGAACCTGCCGGTTAACCCCAATTACACCGTTTGCCGGGGGCCGGATGAGGTGTGGCAGTACTGCCAAATGTGGGAGAGCAAAAGAGACGAACTTCCCTACGAAACAGATGGCATCGTAATCAAAATGAATCGCCTTGATTTACAAAAAAATCTCGGTAGCACGGCCAGGAGCCCCCGCTGGGCTATCGCTTACAAGTACCCACCGGAGGTAAAAACTACCCGGGTTAAGGAAATCAGGGTAAACGTAGGCAGAACCGGGGCGATCACTCCGGTGGCTTTCTTAGAACCGGTATTTTTAAGCGGTTCCACTGTGCAGCGGGCGAGCCTCCATAACGAAGATTTTGTTAAGGAAAAAGATGTCAAGATCGGAGATACAGTGGCTATTCACAAGGCCGGTGAAATTATTCCAGAGGTTTTACGCGTGTTGAAAGATAAGCGCACCGGCGAGGAAAAAGAATTTATTATGCCTGAGAGCTGTCCTTCCTGCGGTTCCGAAACAGTACGCTTAAGCGGCGAGGCGGCCCTGCGTTGCCTTAACCCGCAGTGCCCGGCTCAGCTGGTGGAAAAGCTGGTCCATTTTGCCTCCAGGAGAGCAATGGATATCGACGGATTGGGGCCGGCGATTGCTGAAATGCTTTACAACGAGGAACTGGCCGGTGATATCGGTGATCTATATTACCTCAAAAAAGAAGAACTTGCCGGGTTAGAGCGCATGGCTGATAAGTCTGCACAAAACCTGCTTGACGCTATTGAAAGAAGTAAAGAGAGGCCCTTGAGGCGCCTTCTTTTTGCCCTGGGAATTAGCTTTGTCGGAGAAAAGGCGGCCCGCCTGCTTGCCGAAAAGTTTGCTCACCTTGAGCGATTGCAAGAAGCTGAAGAGGAAGAATTAACCGAGATACCGGAAATCGGGCCTAAAATCGCTCAGGCAGTGTGCTCATTTTTCCGCACCCCCGAAACCGGGTCCGTGATTGATAAATTAAAACAGGCCGGGGTCAACATGAGTGAGCCTTTAACTGAAGTCCCTAAAGGTTCCGGGGTGGACTTATCCGGTAAAACATTCGTTTTTAGCGGCGGGCTAAATGGTTACACCCGGGATGAGGCTGCCGCCCTGGTGGAAGAGCGGGGTGGGAAGGTCAGTTCATCGGTGAGTAATAACACAGATTACCTGGTAACCGGAGAAGACCCGGGCAGTAAGTTGGAAAAAGCGAGCAGCCTCGGCGTGGAAGTGCTTGATCAGTCCCGCTTCGAAGAGTTGCTCGGTTTGGACCGGAGGTGACGTGTTGATGGCCGAGGAAAAAGCCTCTATTTTAGAGGCGGCAGGGGAAAACAAGCTTCTTTTGCAGACCATTATCGATTCCCTGTCTGATGCCGTATCGGTGGTTGATGAAAATGGTTTGGGGATCATGATCAACCGGGCCTATACGCGCCTCACCGGGATGACCGAAGACCAGGTATTGAACAAACCGGCTACGGTGGATATTGCCGAAGGCGAAAGCGTCCACATGAAAGTGCTGCAGACCGGCAAGCCGATCAAGGGCGTGCGGATGAAGGTAGGCCCTTTTCGGCGTGAAGTGATCGTCAGCTGCGCTCCACTGATTATCAAGGGGCGCCTCAAAGGAAGCGTGGGAGTGATCCATGATATCTCCGAATTGCGGTGGGTGATGGAAGAACTCGAACGCACCCGGCGCCTGGTCAGGGAGCTTGAATCGCGCTACAGCTTTGACGATATCATCGGTAATAGTGGGGAGATCCAGGAAACTATCGAACGAGCCAGGCATGTAGCAGTAACTCCGGCCTGTGTGCTTCTGCGTGGCGAATGCGGTACCGGCAAGGAATTGTTTGCCCATGCAATCCACCATGCCAGCGATCGCGCAGAAAAAGCCTTTATTCGGGTTAACTGCGCCTCGCTGACCAGTACCCTTTTAGAAAGCGAACTCTTTGGCTATGCCGAAGGTGCTTTTACCGGAGCCAAGAAGGGAGGCCGGAAGGGCTACTTTGAAGAAGCAAGCGGCGGGACTCTTTTTCTCGATGAGATCGGGTCATTGAGCCACGAGGCTCAGGCCAAATTACTGCGGGCCATCCAGGAAGGAGAAATTATTAGGGTAGGTGAAACGCGAGCCAGACAGATCGATGTGCGGATTATTACCGCCACCAATGCTGATTTGGAAAGCCTGGTCGAAGAGGGCAAGTTTAGAAGAGATCTTTATTACCGGCTCAATGTTTTCCCGATCCGTCTGCCCCCCTTAAGAGAAATCAAAAGCGACATCCCGCTTTTGGTTAATCATTACCTGAACTATTATGCCCGGGAATACGGGCGGGTGGTAGTTGAAGCGACCCCGGAAGTATACCGCCGCCTGAAAGAATATGATTGGCCGGGAAATATGCGCGAACTGCAGAATGTAATCGCTCGCGCATTGATTAACCTAGGCCGGGATGAAGATGTGATTGAAGAAAGACACCTGGTAATGCCTTTTGTCGCTTCGCAGGAAGAAAGCGAACCGGACACTGCACCACTCAACGGTTCTTTAAAAGAAATGCACCGGGCCTGGGAAAAAGATGTTTTAAAGAAGGCCCTCGAGGAAAGTGGAGGCAACAAAGCCGAAGCTGCCCGGCGTCTCGACATTTCTATCCGCAACTTTTACAACAAGATACACCAGCATAACCTGATTTAAACACCTCCAGTTTGCACATCTACCAATATTAACGGGCTCACAGGTACTAATAAAAGATTTTTCAAACTAAAAAGGTTGCCTGCTGCGGCAAATTGGTATGAAAATTGCGAATAAATTTTAGTGTGGTTAAGGAAACAAATATGTTTTCTGGAGGGATGAGCATGTCTGAGTATCTTAAAAAAATGGAGGAAAGAGGCTTTGAAGAGCTGGTGATGGTCCAGGATTCCAGTGTAGGCTTAAAAGCGGTTATAGCGATTCATAATACTAACCGCGGTCCGGCCCTGGGCGGAACCCGCATGTGGACCTATCCATCTGAAGATGCCGCAGTTGAAGATGTGATGAATTTAGCCGAAGGGATGAGTTACAAGTCTGCTGCCGCCGAACTGCCTCTCGGTGGGGGCAAAGGAGTGATTATCGGCGATCCCCATAAAGACAAAAGCGAGGCACTTTTCAGGGTTTACGCAAGATATGTCAACAGATTGCATGGCTTGTTTATGACTGCCGCCGATATGGGCATTCATGGAGAAGACCTGGACTGTATGCGGAGAGAATGTGAATATATCATCGGCGGTGAGGCGATCGGCAGCCCCTCGCCTTTTACCGCTTACGGAGTCTGGCACGGGATCAAAGCATGCACCCAGGAAAAGTATGGCTCGCCAAGCCTGGAAGGCAAAGTTGTAGCCATCCAGGGAATTGGCAGTGTGGGTAGTGCTCTTTGCCAGCATCTTTATGAAGATGGAACAAAATTAATTGTCACTGATATTGACCAAAGCCTGTTGAAAGAAGCGGAAGAGCGCTGGCAGGCCAAAACGGTGGAACCGGATGCCATTTACAGCCAGGAATGCGATATTTTTGCGCCATGTGGAATTGGCGGGGTAATCAATGATGAAACTATAGAGCAGCTCAAGTGCGGTATTGTTGCCGGAGCGGCCAATAATATTATCAAGGAACCGCGGCACGGAAAAGCACTTAAAGATAAGGGTATTCTTTACGCGCCCGATTATATTATTAATGCCGGTGGGATTATCTTCGTAGAGATGAAGCGGCACGGGTTTACAAATGAAGAAGAGATCAAAAAAGTTATCGCCCGGATAAAAGATCGTCTTGAAGAAATCTTTCGGCGCTCCCGCGAACAAAGCATGCTGCCGGAAGAGTTGGCGGATATTTTTGCTGAAGAAAGGTTGCGTAAGGAAGTTGTGGAAAGAAAATGGAGTGAGTAATCCTGTAATTTTTTGCAGGCAAAAAATAGCATCATGCAATATTTTGCAGGGTGTTAAAAGCAATAGGCTGGCAAAGGAGGAATCAATATTGGCATATAAAGGTAAGGTAACCATAGACAGGGAAAGATGCAAGGGTTGTGGTTTGTGCGTGGAATTTTGCCCACGGAGCAACATGGAGCTGGATAAAATGATCAACCAGCAGGGTTATAACCCGGCGATAGTTACCGATGAAGAAAAGTGTAACGGCTGTGGTTTCTGTTTCCTGGTGTGCCCGGATGTGGTAATCGAAGTGGAAAAGATAAAGGAGGGAAGTAAATGAGTAGAGAGTTAATGAGAGGCAACGATGCAGTCGGGGCCGGCGCTATAGCTGCCAACTGTCGTTTTTACTACGGCTACCCGATAACTCCCCAGAACGAAATCGGGGAATATATGTCCAGGGAGTTGCCCAGGGCAGGCGGAGTATTTATCCAGGCCGAAAGCGAGATTGCTGCGATCAACATGGTTTACGGGAGTGCGGCGACAGGCGGCAGGGTGATGACCTCTTCTTCCGGCCCGGGAATTAGCCTAAAAATGGAAGGTATCTCCTACATTGCCGCGGCCGAGCTTCCCTGTGTGATCGCAAATATGATGCGGGGTGGCCCCGGCCTCGGTAACATTGCCCCTTCCCATTCCGATTATTTCCAGGCTACCAAGGGAGGCGGGCATGGTGACTACCGGTTGATTGTGCTCGCTCCTTCCTCGGTCCAGGAAATCTATGATTTTACCAGGATGGCTTTTTATCTATCAGATAAGTACCGCAATCCGGCGATGATTCTTGGTGACGGGTTTATGGGCCAGATGATGGAAGTAGTGGAGACGCCGGATAAAAAAGAAGATGACGAATATGCGAAAGCCCCTGAAAAACCCTGGGCTATAACAGGCTGCAAGGGCCGGGAAAGAAATATCGTCAACACATTGCTGCTTGATCCAGATGCTTTAGAAGAACATAACTGGAATCTTTATGAGAAGTACAAGGTAATTGCTGAAAATGAAAAAAGAGTAGACCTGTATTATACAGAAGATGCCGAGATCTTGCTGGTTTCATTTGGCATTGCTTCCAGGATATGCAAGGAAGCGGTGGAAAACGCCAGAAGTGAAGGGATTAAGGCCGGCCTGATCAGGCCGATCACCCTGTGGCCCTTTCCGGACCATGCCTTTAATAATCTCAATGGTGTGAAGGGAATCCTCACCGTGGAAATGAACACCGGGCAAATGCTTGAAGATGTCAGGCTGGCTGTCAACGACAGGGTTCCTGTTGAATTTCACGGGCGTCCCGGTGGCACATTGCCCGATAGCACTGCTATACTGGAAGAGATCAAGAAAATTGGAGGGAGGTAAAAGATGAGTACTGTTTTGAAAAAAACCAGGACACTTATAGATACCAGGATGCATTACTGTCCCGGTTGCTCCCACGGGATAGTGCACCGTTTGATCGGGGAGGTAATCGACGAGTTCGATCTGCGGGAACAAACCGTTGGTATTGCGCCGGTTGGTTGCAGCGTTCTACTTGACGCTTACTTAGACATTGACGCAGTCCAGGCTGCCCATGGCAGGGCCCCAGCGGTAGGCACCGGGGTGAAACGGGCCTTGCCTGAGAACCTGGTCTTTACCTACCAGGGGGATGGGGATCTTGTTTCTATAGGAATGAGCGAAATGGTCCATGCCGCTGCCAGGGGTGAAAAAATCACCATTATATTTATCAACAATACCAACTACGGAATGACCGGCGGCCAGATGGCTCCGACAACCCTGGAGAAGCAGGTAACCACTACGACTCCGCTGGGACGGGAACCCGAGCAGGCCGGTTACCCGATCCAGGTGCCGGAGTTGTTGTACAGCCTGCAGGGAGCCAAGTATTTAAGCCGCGTATCCGTTCATAACCCGAAAAATATAAACAAGGCCAAAAAATCGATCGAGAAGGCCTTCAAAGTGCAGATGGAGGGCCTGGGATTTTCCCTGGTGGAGGTTTTATCGATTTGTCCCACCAACTGGCGGATGGACCCGGTGCAGTCGATCAAGTGGCTGGAAGAAAACATGATTGAAGCCTATCCGCTCGGTGAACTAAAAACAGTTGAGGGGGTGTCCTGATTGAAGAAGTTTGGCACTACTATCGCGGGTTTTGGCGGCCAGGGCGTGCTTTTTGTCGGTCAGGTGCTGGCCCATGCGGGAATGCTCGAAGGCAAATATATTTCCTGGATACCCTCTTACGGGGCGGAAATGCGCGGGGGCACTGCCCACTGCTTTGTGACCATCGCTGAAAAAGAAATTAGTTCCCCGCTGGTAGAAGCACCGGAAGGCCTTTTGATTTTCAACAAACCTTCCCTGGAAAAATTCGAGTCTAGCGCGGCAAAAGATGGCTACCTGCTTTTAAACAGTTCCTTAGTCGATATTGAGCCCAGGCGCAGCGACTTAAATATTTATAAGTTGTCGGCCAGTGAGATGGCAGCAGAGCTGGGTAACAACCGGGTCTTTAACCTGATTATGCTGGGCGCTTTCGTTAAAGCCACAGGCATCGTAGAGCTAGACAGTGTCAAAAAAGCCCTGGAAGAAATCGTTTCGAAGAAGAGGAAGGATATGTTGCCCCTGAACCTGGAGGCGTTCAGCAAGGGTGTGGAAGCAGTTTAACTTATAAATTTTAGAATGATAACAGCATTTAAAAGTATTGGCAGGATTTTCGCGCAAAGAACAGAAAGTTAAATAGTATTGCTCCTTATTTTTGGATTGTTTTTGGGGCTACCGGATTTTCATTCCTGCTTGGGGTGGGATGAAGGACTAATTTAATTGGAGGTGTCGGGCTTTGCGTGAACTTGCCGCTTCAATTGTCAGTGAGCATGTCGCCGAGATGTGCCAGGAAGCGAACCTGTACTTAGGTGACGATGTTCTTCAGGCGTTACAAAATTCTTATGAACGGGAAGAGTCGCCTACTGGAAAGGAAGTCCTCAGGCAATTAATTGAAAATGTGGAAATTGCAAAAAACGAGCAAATTCCGATCTGTCAGGATACGGGATTTGCTGTTTTTTTTGTAGAGTTGGGTCAAGAAGTGCATTTAACCGGTGGAACATTGAAAGAGGCAATCAATGCCGGGGTGAAAAAGGGCTACACTGAAGGATACTTGCGCAAGTCGATAGTGGATGATCCCCTTTATGATCGCAAGAATACCGGGGATAATACGCCGGCGGTAATTTATACCGATATTGTCCCTGGTGACAAGGTAAAGATCTATTTTGCCCCCAAAGGTGGTGGAAGTGAAAACATGAGCACAGTGAAAATGCTCAAACCTGCCGATGGGGAAGAAGGGTTGATCGATTTCGTTGTAGAACATGTTAAAGCTGCCGGTCCTAATCCCTGCCCTCCGATAGTGGTCGGTGTAGGGATCGGGGGCACCTTCGACCGGGTAGCAGTAGGGGCGAAAAAAGCGCTCTTTCGGCCGCTGGGCCAACCACACCCCGATCAAAGGTATGCTGAACTTGAGCAGAAAATTTTAAATAAGATTAACGACCTGGGGGTTGGTCCGCAAGGTTTCGGTGGACGCACTTTTGCCCTGGCTGTGCATATTGAAACTTATCCTTCGCACATTGCCAGCATGGCGGCAGCGGTTAATATCAACTGCCATGCCAGCAGGCACCGCGAACGAGTGATCTAACTGCCAGTAATAGAGAGGAGGAGAAGCTGGATGGAAGTAAAAAATATCGAAGCCCCTTTGAGCGATGAAGAGGTTCTTTCGCTGAAGGCAGGCGACAATGTTTTGATAAGTGGGGTTATCTATACCGCCAGGGATGCTGCCCATAAGAAACTGATCGAACTGATGGAGAAGGGTGAACCCCTGCCTATCGATCTGCAGGGCCAGATCATATACTATGTCGGGCCTACTCCGGCCAAGCCGGAACAGGTAATCGGGTCAGCGGGTCCGACTACCAGTGGGCGGATGGATGCATACACTCCGCAGATGTTAAAGCACGGGATGAAAGCTTGCATCGGTAAAGGAAAGCGCAGTCAGGCAGTAAAGGATGCCCTTCAGGAATATAAAGGTGTCTATCTTGCTGCGGTTGGTGGTGCTGGTGCTCTTTTATCAAAAAGAATAAATAAATGTGAAGTGGTGGCCTACTCAGAACTGGGCGCAGAAGCAATTCACCGTCTGGAAGTGGAAGATTTTCCGGTTACGGTGGTTAACGATGCACATGGCGGAGATGTTTATATAGAAGGGGCAAAAGCTTACGCCCGTTAGAGGTTGGAAGCAAAATACATACTTTTTTGTGATAATGGCTGTTTGATTTCAAACAATTCCCGAGAATCAACTCCGAAAACAGATCAGCTGGTGGTTTTGCAGAAAAATGTCGGGATTAACGCTGCGGGCAAAAAGCTCCAGAACTGATTTTTTAGAATTGCTGTGTGAATTAATAATTTTAAGAAAGGCAGGGATGAATTTATGACCATGGATAAAGATGAACTGCTGGCCAAAGCGAAAAAGCCGGCCCAGGATGCAATGCGGCTGCATCCCTTTTACCGCGGGAAGATCGAAGTTAATTTAAAGAGTTGTGTTCGCAATATCGGTGATTTTGCGATCTGGTACACTCCCGGGGTAGCCGAACCGTGCAAGGCAATAGCTGAAAACAAGGAAAAAGTCTATGATTATACCAACAAGGCCAATTTTTGCGCCGTGGTCTCGGACGGGACCAGGGTGCTCGGGTTAGGTGACATTGGGCCGGAGGCAAGTATGCCGGTAATGGAGGGGAAAGCCCTTCTTTTTAAATATTTAGGCGGGGTCGATGCCTTCCCGGTGTGCGTGGATACCAAAGATGCCGATGAATTGATTAATTTTGTCAAGATGCTTCAGCCAAGTTTCGGCGGGGTAAACTTAGAGGACATTGCCAGTCCGAAGTGTTTTTACGTGCTGGATCGCCTGAAAGAAGAATGCCACATTCCGGTCTGGCACGATGACCAGCAGGGCACGGCCCTGGTTACTTTAGCCGGCCTGATCAATGCCTTAAAGATTGTAGGTAAAAAGCTTGAGGACTCGAAAATTGTGCTCATCGGCGCCGGTGCCGCCAATATCTGTACTGCCCGGTTACTGATTTCAGCCGGGGTGGACACCGGTAAGGTGATCATTGTAGACAGCAAAGGTGCCCTGCACGAGGGACGCACTGATCTCAAAGAAGGGTTCCCGGCTAAATGGGAACTGGCCCAGACTACTAACAGCGAGGGGATCACCGGTGGCGCTGCGGAGGCCTGCAAGCATGCCGACGTGCTGATCGGTCTTTCCAAGCCCGGGCCGGATACGATTAAAAAAGAATGGGTGGAAAGTATGGCTAAAGATGCGATCGTCTTTGCATGCGCAAACCCGATTCCGGAAATCTGGCCCTGGGATGCCCAGGAAGCTGGAGCAAAAATTGTATCCACCGGCCGTTCCGATTTCCCGAACCAGGTTAACAATTCCTTAGGCTTTCCCGCGATTTTTCGCGGTGTCCTGGATGTACAAGCTTCGGGTATTTCCGATACAATGTGCATAGCAGCAGCCGAGGAGTTGGCTGCCTGTGCACCTAACGGCGGAATGGACCCGGAAAAAATACTGCCGACCATGGACATGTGGGAAGTGTTCCCGCGGGTGGCCACGGCCACAGCGATGAAAGCAATTGATGAAGGATTGGCCCGGGTTATCCTCAGCCGTGATGAATGCTACAATAAAGCTGAACAGTTTATCAAGCGGGCTCAGGATCAAACCAAAGCGGCTATGGAGCAGGGCTTTATCCCGGAACCACCGGCCGAGTAAACAAGGAGGATGAGGAGAATAAAAATGACCGGGGAACAAATTGCAATGGTTGACATTTATATTATGGGAAAGCGTTACAATGTGCCTGAAACGTTAACAATTATCGATGCTATGGAATACGCCGGTTATCGTCTAACTCGTGGCTGCGGTTGCCGGGCCGGCTTTTGCGGTGCCTGCGCCACGGTATACCGGTTAGCCGGAGATTACGAACTAAAAGTAGGCCTGGCCTGCCAGACCAAGGTGGAGGAGGGGATGTACCTGGCCCAGATTCCCTTTTTCCCCGGCCGGAAAGCATATTATGATCTGGATGAAATCGAGCCTTTAGCAGCTCACTTTGCCCAGCTTTACCCGGAAGTTTTCCGCTGCCTGGGCTGCGGTTCCTGCAACAAGGTTTGCCCACAGGATATCGATGTGATGCAGTATATTGCTTACCTGCAGCGAGGTGATTTTGCCAGGGCTGCAGACCTCTCTTTTGACTGTCTGATGTGTGGGCTCTGTGTTTCTCGCTGTCCGGCTAATATTGTCCATTACAACGCTGCTTTGTTGGGGCGCCGACTCTACAGCCGCTATATTGCCAATCCCGATCCTTTCCTGGCAGAGAGAGTTAAAGCGATCGAGGAAGGCAAGCTCGATACGGAAATAAATGAAATGGTCGAGGCGAGCAAGGAAAAACTGCAAGAACTATACAACAACCGGGAAATAGAAAAATAGGCCTGGAGAGGAGGAATAGTAGATTTGGTTTATACACCGCAGTTGAAAGAATTAATGAAAAAGGTGGAAGAGACCAGGCCCTCCCGGGTCGGCGTCGACTACCCGCGCATGTCCCCGGAAGAGCGGCGGGAAGTTTTACAACAATTCCACCCCGATTATATAGAAGACGGCTTTCGGGAAATTAAAGTCGGGGTAGACAAGGGCGTGCGTATGCCAGTCGAGATGGCTGATGTATTTGAGTCATACAGCCGCCTGGGTGATTTTAAACTGGATTCGGACAGTGAAACGGATTATGATGTCGATGTCCTGATTATCGGTGGGGGCGGCGCCGGAGCATCGGCAGCTTTGAAGGCTCACGAAAATGGGGCCAATGTGATGATAGCGACCAAACTGCGTCTCGGCGATGCCAATACGATGATGGCCCAGGGCGGTATCCAGGCTGCCGATAAGGAAAACGATACTCCGGCAATCCATTACCTCGATGTTGTCGGGGGCGGGCGGCTGGAAAATGTACCGGAATTGGCCAGAGCCCTGGTGATGGATGCACCACTGGTGATCAAGTGGCTTGAAGACTTAGGAACCATGTTTGACAAAAAAGAAGATGGAGCCACCATTACCGGCCATGGGGGTGGCACCTCCCGTAAGAGGATGCATACCGCCCGCGACTATACCGGTGCAGAAATCATGCGCACCCTCCGTGATGAGGTCTACAACAAAAGGATTACTGTGGTAGAATTTAGCCCGGCTGTGGAAATCATCCTTGACAAAGACGGGCGCGCCGCTGGTGCGGTGCTATATAACTTAGAAACCGAAGAGTATGAAATCGCCCGGGCTAAGACGGTAATCATTGCTACCGGGGGGTCCGGCAGGCTGCATTACCGCGGTTTCCCCACCAGCAACCACTACGGGGCTACAGCCGATGGGTTGATCTTAGGTTACCGGGCCGGAGCGAAAACCCTTTATGCCGATTCGATCCAGTATCATCCCACGGGCGGCGCTTATCCGCCCCAGCTATTAGGCCTGCTGGTGACAGAAAAAACCCGCGGCCTGGGAGCAACACCATTAAATATCAACGGGGAGCAGTTTGTTTATCACTTAGAAACCAGGGACGTAGAATCATCGGCAATCATCCGAGAATGTGAAGAGCGCGGTTTGGGAGTACCTCTACCTACCGGTATAGAGGCGGTCTGGCTCGATTCACCTTTGATAGAAGAGATCCACGGGGAAGGGACTATCGAGCGCCAGTTGCCGGCAATGCTTCGCCAGTTCAAGCGCTTCGATGTGGATATCCGTAAAGAGCCTATGTTGATATATCCGACCCTGCATTACCAGAACGGCGGCCTGATTATCGATGATAATGCCTGCTCCACCGTGGAAAACCTTTATGTGGCCGGGGAAGCATCAGGCGGGGTCCACGGGACCAACCGGTTGATGGGCAACTCTCTTTTGGATGTAATTGTTTTCGGCCGCCGGGCCGGCTACCACGCGGCGGCCAAGAGCAAGGAAATTTCTACCCCTGAAGGCTTGAATTTAGAGCATGTGACAGCATATCACAAAGAATTAGACGAAACCGGTGCGGCGGACGGGAGGACCGGCCCAATTCTTTTGCCGCACTACACACACAGGTAATGAGCAGACAAAATGGTGAAAAAAAACAGCCCTTAGAAGGCCTGGTGGTCCTCGATTTTACCAGGTACCTACCGGGCCCCGTTTGTACAATGCTGCTTGCTGATTACGGGGCCACAGTGATTAAAGTGGAAGATACCGTCTCAGGTGATCCCTCCAGACGCCTGGGGATTTATCCGTCTTCAGGCAGCGAAGGATCACTTTTCAGGCAGGTTAACCGCAATAAAAAAAGCCTCGCTGTTAATTTAAAGGATGAAGCGGGGAAAGAAATAATCAGGAAACTGGCTGCCCGGGTGGATGTGCTGACCGAAGGCTTCCGCCCGGGGGTGATGGATAGGCTGGGCTTAGGTTACGGGGCGCTTGGCGCTTTAAATGAAAGTTTGATCTATGCATCAATCAGCGGATACGGTCAGGAAGGTGTTTACCGGGAGAGGGCCGGGCACGACCTTAATATTAAAGCCTTAACCGGTTTGCTCGGGTTAAGCGCATCAGAAAAAGGTTCCCCGGTCATGCCGGCGGTGCAGATCGCCGATATTGCCGGAGGAGCTTTAATGGCCGTTAACGGGATCATGATGGCCCTGTACAAAAGAGCTCTGCAAGGAAAGGGCGACTTTGTTGATGTTTCCATGGCGCGTGGATTGCTTCCCTTTCTAACCTATGCCGCTTCCGGGATGGCAGAAGCAGGCAGGGTGCCGCGCAGAGAAAACAGCATTATTACAGGTGCCTTTGCCTGTTACAACCTTTATGAAACCAAAGACGGCCGCTACATGAGCCTGGCAGCTTTAGAACCGGTCTTTTGGCAGTGTTTTTGCGAGACCGTTGGCAGGCCTGAGTGGATTCCGCGCCAGTTTAGCGAAGAAAAAAGGCGCGAGTTAATCGAAGCGGTGCAGGCCCTGTTTAAAACAAAAAGCAGGAGCGAATGGGAAGATATTTTTGCCCGGGTCGAGGCCTGCTGCGAACCGGTGCTTGAGTTGGATGAAGCCTTTAATTATCCTCCGGGGAAGTCAGAAGGAGCCTGGCTGGAATATTTGCCGGATGAAAGAATCTTTTTCCGGCAAGGGTTAAACGAAAAAGCTTCTGGAGAGCAGGGGGAGAAAGTGGCCGGGTTCCCGCTACTTTTTTCCGGAGAAGCAGGCAGAGTGAGTTTGCCTCCGCCGGAGCTGGGCGAGCACAGCGTTGAAATTTTAGAAACGCTCGGTTACGGTGAAGAAAAAATCACAGAGCTTGCGAGAAAAGAAATTGTTCGACTTGGCTGAAATGGAGTATAATCTTTCCACTTTACCTCTCCGTTCGGGCGATCTATAATAGTGTATGTTGATTTGCGGGATTGAGGAAAATGAGCGCATCGAAAATATACTCAAGCTTTTAGCTGCGCACTACCCGGAAGCCGGTAGCGGCCTGAGATACAGTGATCCGTACCAACTCTTTGTTGCTACCGTTCTTTCCGCTCAGACCACGGATGAACAGGTGAACCGGATTACCGGCGATTTGTTTGAGGTTGCTCCCACAGTGGATCATCTGTCCCGGATGAAACCTTCCGAACTCGAATCTTATCTTAAAAGAGTAGGGCTTTACCGCCACAAGAGCCGCTACCTAATCGAGGCAAGCCGGGTGATCGTAGAAAAATATGACGGTCGGATCCCGGAGTTTTTTGAAGAGCTGATCAAATTGCCCGGGGTAGGCCGTAAAACTGCTAATATCATCATTAGCAGTGCATACGGACACCCGGCAATAGCGGTAGATACCCATGTATTCCGTGTGGCGAAACGCTTGTGCTTGGCAGGTGGCAAGAATGTCGATGTGGTAGAGGAAGAGCTAAAACAAGTAATCCCACCGGAAGAGTGGACTATATCACACCATCGTCTGATTGCTCACGGGCGACAGGTGTGTAATGCCAGGAAGCCACAGTGTGAAAGCTGTTTTCTAAATAGATTATGCCCGCATGCCAGACAAAAGGGGGAAATTTAATGGCCGCAGAAAAATTAATCGGCACTGATTTAAGAAAAGTTTGCGATTTAGAGGCAATAAAATTTACGACCACCGCTGAAGTCTCACCGCTTCAAGGGATGCTTGGCCAGGAGAGAGCGGTGAAAGCTACTGAATTTGGGCTGCAGATTAAACGTCCGGGATATAACATATTCATGACTGGCCTAACCGGTACCGGTAAATCAAGCTATGCCCAGTCGATCGTAGAAAAAATATCGGCTGAAGAAAAGAAGCCCGATGACTGGGTTTATGTCTACAATTTCGAAAATCCGGGTGAACCAATTGCCCTGAGGTTGCCTGCCGGACACGGAGCGGAATTCCGCAACCGCATCGAGGAGCTGCTCGAGGACTTAAAGCAGAATATTCCTAAAGCGTTTGAGGGTGATGATTATGAACAGCAAAAATCCGCCTACGTTAAAGAATTTCAGGAAGCAAGGTCATCGCACTTAGATGAATTGAACAAGTATGCCCAGGAAAGAGGCTTTGCCTTGAAAAGGACCAGCTCCGGTTTCATGACTATTCCTTTGCACGAGGGAGAACAGATCGATGAAGACGAGTACGCCAAGCTTGACCAGGAAACCAAGGACGAGATGGAAAAGAAATCGAATGATGTGCAGATTAAAGCGATGGAAATAATGCGCCGGGTGCAGAAACTGGAAAAAGACCTGAATGAGAAGCTTAAAGAGCTGGATCACCGAATTGGTCTTTCCGCGATTGGGCACTTGTTCAACGATTTGATGGAAGAATATGATGCCTACCCGGAGATTAAAGATTACTTGGAGGCTTTTCGGGAAGATGTCCTTTCCAATCTTTCCGATTTCCGAAGCGACGAAGGAGACCAGCAGCAAAATCCAATGTTTTGGCTGCAGCAGCAGAGCCATGATCAGTCCGACCGGCGTTACAAGGTGAACGTGCTGGTCGACAATCGCAGCACCGAAGGTGCCCCGATGGTTTATGAAACCAATCCTTCCTACTATAACCTGGTCGGGCGGGTGGAGTATGAAAACCGATTTGGCACCGTAGTGACAGATTTTACGATGATTAAACCCGGCGCACTGCACCGGGCCAACGGGGGTTATCTGATTTTACAAGCCCGCGATGTGCTTACCTCGCTGCAATCCTGGGATGTTTTAAAGCGGGTTCTGCGGACCAATGAAATCCGTATTGAAAATATTAGCGAACATTTCGGGCTGGTAGCTATGTCTACCCTGCGCCCGCAGCCGATACCCCTTGATATTAAAGTAGTGATGATCGGCAGCCCCTTTATTTACCAGATTCTTTATCACTATGATGAAGATTTCCGCAAGTTATTTAAGATCAAGTCGGATTTTGATACTGAAATGGATCGTGAAAATGACAATGTAACCAAGATGGCCAGTTTTATCTCCTATCACTGCAACAACCAGGATCTGCGCCACTTTGATCGTGGGGCTGTGGCTGAAATATGTGAGTACAGTACGCGCCTGGCCGAAAAACAGGACAAACTGAGCACCCGTTTCAATAAAATTGTCGATCTGCTTTTCGAAGCCGATGCCTGGGCTGACTTAGAGGATGAGGAACTGGTGAGCAGGGATCATGTTGAAAAGGCGATGGAAGAAATGATTTACCGTTCCAACAAGTACGAGCAAAAAATAGTGGAATCGATCGAGGAAGAAGAGCTTCTTTTAGACCTGGAAGGAGAAAAGGTGGGACAGGTAAACGCGCTATCGGTAATTGACCAGGGCGACTATCATTTCGGACGTCCCTCCCGGATTACCGCTTCTACCTACCTCGGTCGCAAGGGGATTGTCAACATTGAACGGGAAAGTGAACTAAGCGGAAAAATCCACAGCAAGGGTGTCCTTATTTTGAACGGTTACCTGGGCCTGCGCTACGGATCGCTGACCCCGCTGAACTTAACCGCCAGCCTTTGTTTCGAACAGTCTTACGGAGGTATTGAAGGAGACAGTGCTTCCGCCGCTGAGCTGTTCTGTTTACTTTCCAGTCTTGCGGAAGTGCCTCTTCGCCAGGATTTAGCGGTAACCGGCTCGATTAATCAGAAAGGTGAAATTCAGCCCGTAGGCGGGATTAACCATAAAATTGAGGGTTATTACATGGCTTGCAAGTCTAAAGGGTTGAGCGGCAAGCAGGGGGTAATCATTCCTGAAAAAAACCGTAAATCCCTGATGCTGAAAAAAGAAGTAGTGGATGCGGTGGACAAGGGCGAGTTTTACATTTATGCGATCAAAAATGTAGATGAAGGCCTGGAGCTGTTAACCGGCCTGGAAGCGGGTGCTTTAACATCTGAGAACACTTTTCCGGAAGGCAGTTTTAATGAAAAAGCCCTGCGCAAGCTGAATCATTTTAACGAGGTATTGAGCCGGGAAAATAATAGGCCGGAGCCTGGCACTCAAGATGAAGGGGAAAATAAGGAACAATAAATACAGGCCTGAGCAGATAATAAATTTTACGGTGCCTTTTAACCTGAAGGAGATATTATGCATCTGGTATTAGTAGAACCTGAAATACCGCAAAATACCGGTAATGTGGCTCGCACCTGCGTAATGACCGGCACCAGGCTCCACCTGGTGGAGCCGCTCGGCTTTTCGCTTGCGGAAAAAGAAGTGCGCCGGGCTGGCCTTGATTACTGGCAATACCTGGATTTAAAAGTGCATCAGGATTTTATCTCTTTACAGGAGGCTTACTCGGAAGCGCGCTTTATCTGTTTTACTACCCGGGGCAAGGAACACTATCATCGGATTAACTACCGGCCTGAAGATTTCCTGGTCTTCGGCAGCGAAACAAGCGGCTTAAACCAGGAAATTCTTTCGCAAGCGAATGTTACCGCTCGCATACCGATGCTGGATCAGATTCCCCGTTCTCTGAACCTGGGCAATTCGGTAGCCCTGGTTCTTTATGAAGCCCTAAGACAGCAGGGGTTTCCGGGGATGGTTTAAGGCATTTATAAAGTAACCGGACTTCCCATTACCAGATAGCGGTTAAATTGTCTAAATGAAAACTCTGATTGCAGATCGCTTTTGGCAGAGATTAAAGACGGCTTAGCTTTGGAAATTCGCCCGGGCTATCCTTGCGAAGTGCGTCTCCTGAGCTCTTGCCCGGTGATCGCTATCTTATGGGTCAGCCACTTAAGATCTAACTTTGACGGCAAATTCAAGACCTCATTTTATTTGTGCCCGCTGCTCCGGTTTTCAATGTAATTAATCAATCGGAGGGAGGGGGACTGCTGTTGGCTGAGTGCTTGGTTTCTTCGCTCCGGCGCCGCTCGAGATAATAGTGGAACAGGAGCACTTTTAATGTGGCGGTAATCGGGATAGCTAGAATTATGCCGAGTAAGCCCATCAGCTGGGCGCCGATAAGCACGATTACAATTACTGTAAGGGGACTTAAGTCGGTAGCCTTACCCAAAAATATCGGGGTGAAAAGAAAGGCATCGAGGACCTGGACGAAAACATACAGGAAGAGAACCAGGAAAATGCTCGGTGTGTCGGGCATCAGGCTCATTAAAATCGCAGGAATGGTAGCAACCACCGGACCGATATAGAGGATAATGTTAAGAGCCCCGGCCAGGATGCCCAGGATCAGGGCAAAGGGCATGTTCAAGATGCTTAAGCCGGCCCAGGTTAAAAAACCGACAAATACGCACTTTAAAAGGGTTCCCCGGATGTAGGCTCCTACTTTTTCATCGATAATACTCAAGACATGCTGGACGTTTTCTTTGTAAATCTGGGGGAACAGCAGGGTCAGGTTGTATCTGACTTTACCTAAATCCTGGACCATGTAAAAAACCACGAAGACCATGGCTAAGACTACCCAGGCCCGGGCAACCAAATCTAAGGAGAGGGCGGTAATGTAGCGCAGAATTTGCTGGACATTGCTGGGAGCTTGCCGGATGAATTGATCAGTATATTCAACAAATGCTTCGGTAAGTTGTAAGTTAAAGCGTTCGTCAAGTTCTTGAAGCTGAGAAAGTAGTTTGGGAAAATCCTGCATGAATTCGGTGGTTAAATAAATGACCAGTTCCCGCATTTCGGTGATCAGGCCGGGAATTAGCAGGTAAAATAAAAGCACTACGGTAACCAGGATAAATAGCGAGGTAAACGTGGCGGCCAGGATCGGGCGGATGCGTTTTTTGATCAGGAAATTAACCAGGGGGTTGATCGTGTAGACAATAAAAATGGCGACGATAATAATCGAGATAACCGGTGCCAGTGTCGCCAGCAGCCAGACCACGAAAATTAAAGCGGCGGCAAAGAGCACGATTTTTAAAGCCAGGCGCGTTTCCCGATCTTTGAACAAGGCAAAGCTCCTTCTTGCGGCAACTGCATGAAATCTTCCCCGGTGAAAAGCATTGGCAGAACCAGGGCTTTTAAGCGGCAGCCTTCCCTGGTGCCGGGGGAGCAAACTACTTGACGTGAGTGTTCCGAAAGCTTGTATATAGTTTAATTTTACCATAAAGGGGAATGTAAAAAAAGCGAAAGAGGCTAAAGGATCTCCAGCTGTTTTAATCGAACACTATTAAAAAGTATTTTAGAAGATGATAGTCGGAGGGTTATGATGAGCAATTTTGTCCATCTGCACTGCCATACTGAGTACAGCTTGCTCGACGGCGCTGCCAGGCACAGGAAGATAGTTGGCCAGGCCGCTGAGCTTGGCATGTCGGCGGTGGCGATCACCGATCACGGCACTATGTTTGGAGTAATTGATTTTTATCGTGCAGCCAAGGAGGCCGGGATTAAACCAATTTTGGGTTGCGAAGTTTACGTTGCGCCCAGGTCACGCCTGCAAAAAGAAGTAGGAAAAGATGATTGGCAGTACCACTTGTTGCTACTGGCTGAAAATGAAACCGGCTACAAGAATCTGATGAACCTGGTGTCTGCAGGATTTTTAGAAGGGTTTTACTACAAGCCGCGCGTGGATCATGAATTACTAAAAGCGCACAGTGAAGGGATAATTGCCCTAAGTGCCTGCCTGGCCGGAGAAATCCCTTCATATATCCTGGCCGGCCAGGTTGAAAAGGCGCGCGATACAGCCCGGTTTTACCGGGATGTGTTTGGCGAAGAGAACTTTTTCTTAGAGTTGCACGACCACAATCTGCCTGAGCAGAAGCAGGTCAATGAGATTTTAAAGCAGTTTTCCCGTGAAGAAGAGATTTCCCTGGTGGCTTCCAATGATGTCCACTACCTTTCCCGTGATGACGCTGAAGTGCACGATGTGCTTTTATGCATCCAGACGGGCAAGACGGTTAACGAAAGCGAACGAATGAAGTTTGAATCCCAGGAGTTTTATTTCAAGCGAACAGAAGAAATGGCCGCTTTATTTTCCGACTGTCCGGAGGCGATCGAAAACAGCCTGCGCATTGCCGAGCGCTGCAACGTGGAAAAAGATTTTAGCCAGCGCCATTTGCCCGAATATGCACTTCCCGAGGGCGTCGATGCAGATAGTTACCTGCGTGAAAAATGTTACGAGGGAATGGAAGCGCGCTATAATGAGATTACCTCAGAATTAAAAGAACGGCTTGAATACGAGCTGCAGGTAATCCGCCAGATGGATTATTCCAATTACTTTCTGATTGTGTGGGATTTTGTCGATTACGCCAAGCGGCAGAAGGTGATCGTCGGTCCGGGCAGAGGTTCCGCCGCCGGCAGTTTGGTTGCCTACTGCCTGGGGATTACCAATATCGAGCCTCTGCGATACGGCCTGCTGTTTGAGCGCTTCCTCAATCCGGAAAGGGTATCGATGCCAGATATCGACATCGACTTCTGCGATGACAAAAGGGATCTGATTTTAGATTATGTTTGCGAGAAATACGGCCAGGAACAGGTAGCCCAAATTATTACTTTCGGGACAATGGCTGCCCGGGCGGCGGTTCGCGATGTGGGCAGGGCCCTGGCTATTCCTTATGCAGAGGTGGACAAGATTGCCAAGATGATCCCGATGGAACCAAACATGACTATAGACAGGGCCTTAGAGCAGAGCCGGGAGTTGCAGGATATTTACCGGCAGGAAGAACGCTATCGCCAACTGCTCGATACTTCCAGGGCCGTAGAGGGAATGCCCCGCCATGCCTCGACCCATGCAGCAGGGGTTGTAATTGCCCGTGAGCCCCTGGTTAATTATGTGCCTCTTTACAAGACCACTGATGGTACGGTAGTGACCCAATTCCCGATGGGGACCTTGGAAGACCTGGGACTTTTAAAGATGGATTTCCTCGGGTTGAAAACCTTGACCATTATTGGTGAGGCCTTAAAAAACGTGGAAAGAAGGCACAATCTTTCCATCAATATTGAAGATGTTTCCTTAGATGATACCACTACTTACGGTTTGTTGTCGCAAGGTGAAACCACCGGCATTTTTCAGTTAGAAAGCGCAGGAATGCGATCTGTGCTCCGCGACCTGGTTCCCAACAAATTTGAAGATATTATCGCGGTGGTGGCACTTTACCGGCCTGGGCCGATGGAGCAAATTCCTACCTTCGTAAACAGCAAACACGGCCGGGAACAAATCAGCTATCCCCACCAGGATTTGGAACCGGTGTTAAAAGAAACCTACGGAGTGATTGTTTACCAGGAGCAGATTATGGAGATAGCAGCCCGTATCGCCGGTTTTTCGCTTGGACAGGCCGACCTTTTGCGCAGGGCTATCGGTAAAAAGAAAAAAGATATCCTCGATCAACAGCAGGAGGAGTTTATCAAAGGCTGCCAGCAAAAAGGTTATAGCAAAGAACTGGGCAGCAAGATCTACGACCTGATTTTAAAATTTGCCTCCTACGGTTTTAACAAGTCCCATGCCGCTGCCTATGCTTTGATTGCCTACCAGACTGCCTATCTAAAAGCTAACTATCCGGTGGAGTACATGGCTGCCTTGATGACCGTCTATTATTCAAGCAGCGACAAGGTGGCCCTATACATTGCCGACTGTCGCCGGATGGGTATCGAGGTGCTGCCCCCCGACATCAATGAAAGCGAAACCCATTTTACAGTGACCGCCGATAACCGGATTCGTTTCGGTCTGGCGGCGGTAAAGAACGTGGGCCTTCAGGCGATCGATTCAATCATCCAGGCTCGCCGCGAAAAGACCTTTGTGTCTTTACGTGATTTTACTTCCCGGGTCGATATGCGCCTGGTAAACCGCAAAACTTTGGAAAGCCTGATCAAGTGCGGCGCTTTTGATTCCCTGGGTGGCCACCGGGCCCAGTACCTCGCGGCTTTGGAAGATGTTCTCGCCCAGGGACAGGCCGCCCAGAGGGAGCGGGAAAATGGCCAGATGTCCATGTTTTCATTGATGGACAGCAGTGTTCAGGAAGAAATGCTTACCGATAACCTGGTTGACATCGAACCCTTTAGTGATAAAGAAAGGCTTTCTTTGGAAAAAGATATGCTCGGTCTCTATATTTCCGGCCACCCCTTAGAGCCTTACCGCCCCGTGTTTGACCAGATGCCGAATATGACCAGGTGCGTGGAGTTAAATGAAGTGGGAGATAACCAGCATGTAAAGGTGGGGGGGATCATCCTTGCCGTGCGCAGTTTTTACACAAAAAAGAACAAGAAAATGGCCTTTGTCAAAATGGAAGACTTAACCGGCAGTGTGGAGTTGGTGGTTTTTCCGGACCTGTTCGAAAAACAAGCGGAGCTGCTTAAGGAAGATAACCTGATCCTGGTAGAGGGAAAAACGGATCACAAGGAAGACGAAGATGTTAAAGTTTTAGCTGAAAAACTGCACCCCTTAAGCTACCAGCAGAAATATTACCGCCTGATTATCGGGGAGGAGCACGACAAAGAAGTGCTTAAACATTTAAAAGACACCCTGATTGCGGAAAATGGAGAAGTTCCGGTTTGCCTGTTTTTCAAAAAGGACAACAAGATGTTGATGCTGAAAAAAGATTACTGGGTCAGGGACCACCCACAGTGCCGCAAGCAGCTGGAAAACCTGCTTGGTCCAAGTGCAGTCAGTGAACAATACCAGGATTACAAAAACGGGGCTGCCGGTTGATTGGCCGGGACAGCTCAGGAGGTTAAACTGATGAGAAGGACAAAGATCGTTTGTACCCTTGGGCCGAGTGTGGATACAACGGAACAAATTCGGGAAATGGTTGAAACGGGCATGGATGTAGCCAGGTTCAACTTATCTCACGGTAAAAGTGAAGATCATTACCACCGCCTGCAGATGGTCCGGGGTGCTTTTGCTAAAGGTGAGAAAACCACCGGGATCCTTTTTGATACCCGCGGACCGGAAGTGCGCACGGGCGAACTGGTTGGTGATTCGGTATACTTAGAAAGCGGTAGCGATTATGTTCTTACCACGGAGCCGGTTACAGGTGATAGCCGCAGGGGGAGCGTTACTTACTCAGGCTTGCATGAAGATTTAAAGCCGGGCAGTGTAATTTTGATCGATGATGGCATGATTACCCTTGAAGTAAAAAAGATTACCGGTAAGGAAATCCTTTGCCGGGTGGTCCACGGCGGGGAACTTAAAAACTATAAAGGGCTTAACACACCAGGGACAAGGATTAATTTGCCTGCCCTGGGTGAAAAAGACCGGGATGATATCAGAATGGCCCTGGAAAATGAAGTTGACTTCCTGGCCGCTTCGTTTACTCGCAGTGCGGAAGATATCCTGGAGATCCGCAGGCTGGTGGAAGACTTGGGTGGCCGGATCATGATCCTTGCCAAGATCGAAAGCCGCGAAGGGGTGGAAAATTTTGCTTCTATCCTGGAGGTTTCGGACGGGGTGATGGTAGCCCGGGGAGATTTGGGGGTAGAAGTTACCCCTGAAGAGGTCCCCCTTTTGCAGAAACATTTTATTAGTGAGTGTAACCGCCTGGGCAAACCGGTGATTACGGCTACGCAGATGCTTGATAGCATGATCCGAAACCCCTACCCTACCAGGGCTGAAGCAAGTGATGTGGCCAACGCGATCATCGACGGTACCGATGCAGTGATGCTTTCAGGAGAAACAGCGGTGGGAAAATACCCCCTGGAAGCGGTACAGACCATGAGCAGGATCGCAGAACATACCGAGGAAGGGTTGGACTATAACAAGCTGCTTGAGCAGCTGGGGCCGACTGTGCGTAAAACGGTGACCGACGCGATCAGTTATTCTACCTGTAATATTGCACTCGAGTTAGGCGCTGATGCAATCATCACCTCTACGCAGTCTGGTCATACCGCGCGGATGGTGGCCAAATACCGGCCGCGAGCCCCGATAGTTGCGGTTTCTTCTCGCCGGCAGGTAGCTTCCCAGTTAGCCCTGACCAGGGGAGTGCAGGCAATTAATTGTCCACCGGTAAACTCGACAGATGAAATGTTCAGCAACGCCATTAGGGTTTCACTTGAAAAAGGCCTGGTTAAAAACGGCGACCTGGTAGTGATTACAGCCGGCGTTCCGGTAGGAGTGTCGGGCACAACAAATTTACTGAGGGTGGAAACTGTGGGAGAAGCAATTGTAAAAGGAATGGGGATTGGTAAAGTTGCCGCTAGCGGAAGCGCTTTTGTTGCTAAAAAAGAAAGCGACCTGGAATACTTCGAAGTAGGGCAGATCCTTGTAGCGACGATGACCAACAAGGACTTTTTACCGGCTATCGAAAAAGCTGCGGCCTTGATTACAGAAGAAGGTGGACTTACCTCGCATGGTGCCGTAGTGGCTATCAACTTAGGTATCCCGGCGGTGGTCGGTGCCGAAGGGGCAGTAGAATTGATTGAAACAGGTGAAACTATTACCGTCGATGCCAGCAGGGGACTGGTCTACCGGGGCAAGGCCCATGTACGCTAGAAAAACTTTATTGGTCAACAGTAAACGGACGTAGCTACCGCTGCAGAAACCTGGTTTCAGGCAAAAGGGGGAAGCAGTTTGGTTAAGAATGAAACTACAGTAAGGGTTCGTTACAAGGATACCGACCAGATGGGGGTGGCATATTATGCCAATTACCTGGTCTGGTTCGAAGTGGGACGGACTGAAATGATGCGCAGCCTGGAGCTGCCCTACCGGGAATTTGAAAAAAGCAGCCTGTTTCTGCCAGTGCTCAAAGCTTTTTGTGAGTATAAGCATTCGGCCAGGTATGATGATGAACTGACCATTATCACATTTCTGGGCAGCCTGGAAAATGTACGCATTACCTTTAATTACGAAATCCGCAGGAACGGCGAATATTTGGCTGGTGGTTATACAGAACATGCTTTTGTCAACGAAAAAGGGCGGCCGGTGGCCCTTAAGAAAAAGAATCCCTTCTTATGGAACCGTCTGTGTAGCGCCCTGGACTAATCGGTATATTTTAAAAGAAAACATTCACTGACAAAGGGAGGGATATTATGGATAAAAGCAATGAATTCGGTAACGTTGAAAAAATCGGCCTGGTGTATCATCCAGACTACCTGATCCACACCCATTTCCAACATCCTGAACGCAAGGACCGGCTTGAGTACATCAACTCCGCCATAAAAAACAAGGAGTTAGATAACCTGGTGCAGTGGCTTGATCCGGAACCGGCAGGAGTAGAAGAGGTTAACCTGGTTCATGATTATGAATACATTCGGTCGGTGGAGGAAGCCTGCCGCGCGGGCAATAGTTTTCTGGACATGGACACCTATATTGTACCGGAATCCTATTCAGTTGCTCTTCTTTCTGCCGGCGGGGCCTTGACCGGCCTGCGAACGGTTATGGAAGGGTCCTTAAGCAAGGTTTTTACCTTGAACCGGCCGCCCGGTCACCATGCGGAAAGAAGCAGGGCAATGGGGTTTTGCTTGTTTAACAACATTGCCGTGGCTGCAGCTGCAGCCAGGCGCGATTACGGTTTAAAACGGGTTGCTATTGTTGACTGGGATGTACATCACGGTAACGGAACACAGCACGCTTTTGAAGCAGATAAAGAGGTTTTATTCATTTCCAGCCACCAGAGTCCCGCTTACCCGGGTACCGGCCGCCAGGAGGAAACAGGCCGCGGAGAAGGTGAAGGTTTTACAGTCAATATTCCGCTGCCGGCCGGCACCGGCGATGCAGATTATGATTTAGTATTTGACCAGGTGGTGATCCCGGTGCTCGAACAGTACCAGCCGGAACTGATTTTGGTTTCAGCCGGTCAGGATGCTTATCGCCATGATCCCTTAGCCGGACTGGCCCTGACCCAGCAGGCTTATTTCAATATGGCCGAAAAATTGAAAAGGGTAGCTGATCGTTGGAGTGATGGCAGGATGCTACTATGCCTGGAAGGGGGTTACCACTTGAAAGGGCAGGCTGAAATCGTGGTCCAGGTTTTAAATGCCCTGGGTGGCTGGAAGCTCCCCTTTACCGAAGAAAGTGCCGAAAGGGATGCCAACTGGCATATAAGTAAGCGCCTGCAGGATGTATGCGCGGTTCAACGGGCTTACTGGAACCTTTAAAAACTGTGGTCCATGTGGTAAATCACCAGGCCGCTTGGCATTTTAGGGTAAAAGTAAGTTGATTTTTGCGGCAGCAGTCGCTCTTGGCTGGCTTCAGCAAGCATTTTTGTAACCGGAAATTTACCGAGGAAAAAGCAGGCATCGGCTGCACCGGAAGTAACATTTTCCAGGGCGGAATCAAAATCATGGGAAAACTCAAGCGAATAAGCCGGAGAATTATCGCTGCGATTCTGTATTGACAACCGGTCCAGCAGGTGCTCATGAAGCAGAGTTACGGCCGGCACATCATCGATGCCCTTATGCCGTACCGCATCCGGGGCAAACAGGTAGGCTTTCTCCCGGTTGATATAGCCGAAACCATTTTGTTCCATACTGGTGCGTTCGAGTTTTTCTAAGAAGTCCGCCCGGTTGAGGCAGTCCAAATCTTTTTCAAAAAGGACCGTGAATGATTCACTAATCATCTTTTCGAGGCGAGCTATTTCAATTTCATTCAACCCATTTAATAGGCGGTGGGTCGGGAGCATCAACAAGCCGGGATCGTGAATGCTGACCAGGGCGGCAAGGATGTAGCCTGTCCCGGAGGCAGCTTCACTTTTCTGTCCCTCCAGGTAGCTCAATGCTGTTTCATAACGGTGATGACCGTCTGCAATCAAAAGAGGCTGCCTTTCTAAATAAGCGGTCAAGTCTTCGATCAGGTTGGCCTGATCAACTCGCCAGATTCGGTGGACCAGGTTTGAATTTTCACCGGCTTCGTAAAGGGGTTTTCTTGCCATTACAGTTCGGCAATAGTCCTTGATCCGGTTCTCGGGATCGGGCATGAGGGTAAAAATCGGGCTGAAATTGGCCCTGGTGGTTTGTAGTAAGTTAAAACGGTCTTTCTTTGGGCCGGCCATGGTTGCTTCATGAGGCCGGATGTTTCCGTTAGAGTACGGTTCTAACTTCAAGGCGGCAAAAAAGCCCCGGCGACGGTACTTATTTTGCTGGAAGATAAATTTTTGTTCAAAGAAATAAAAGCTCTTTGTTTGCTCAACTGTGAGGATTCCTTGATTCAACCACCGGTGTAAGGTAGCGGCGGCCCTGGTATAACGATTATCGGTTTCTGCATCTGAAGGGCTGCTTTTACCATATTCAAGGCGGATAATGTTATAAGGGCTTTTTTGATGTAGATACTCCTGTTCTTCTGAGTTGATTACGTCGTAAGGTTGGGTGATCACGGTGCTTAGATCGTTAATAGCCGAGGGATTGAACCTAATCCCTTTAAATGGCCGAATGATAGCCATAAACTCACCCCCGGAGGTGTTAATACAGTGATTCTATAACACTGGCCGGGGCTTGGCAACAGTTCTTGGGGAAAAAATCATTATTATTAAGTTGCCATCAAAAGAGAACTGTGCTATACTACCCGTGGTATTTTTAAAAACTCACGTCTGCCGAGCCCTGATCCGGTTGGCTCTTAAGCTTGGATCGGGTGTTGAATCAGGCGGTGGCAAAAACAAAAGGAGGAATTTAGTTTGGCTAAGGCGAGCATGAAACAACTGCTTGAGGCGGGGGTTCACTTTGGGCATCAAACCCGCCGCTGGAATCCGAAGATGAAGAACTACATCTTCACGGAACGCAACGGGATTTACATTATTGATTTGCAAAAAACCGTTAAGTTGATGGATGTGGCTTTTAATTTTGTCCGTGACCTGGTCGCCGATGGAGGCGAAATTATTTTTGTGGGGACAAAAAAACAAGCCCAGGAATCGATCCGCACAGAAGCTGAAAGATGTGGGGCCCATTACGTAAATCATCGCTGGTTGGGCGGTATGCTAACCAACTTCAATACTATCCGCAGCCGGATTGACAGGATGTATGCCCTGGAAAAGATGGAAATTGACGGCACCTTCGAGCGTCTGACCAAAAAAGAAACATTAACATTGCAAAGGGAAAAGGAAAGACTGCATAAATTTTTAACCGGGATTCGCAACATGCGCAAGCTTCCAGATGCCATTTACGTGGCCGATCCTAGAAAAGAAAAAATCGCTGTTGCTGAAGCGAGAAAGCTTGAAATACCGGTTATTGCCATTGTTGACACCAACTGTGACCCCGATGAAATCGATTACCTCATTCCCGGCAACGACGATGCAATCAGGGCGGTTAAATTGATTACTTCGGTGATGGCAGACGCTGTGCTTGAAGGCAAGCAGATCAGCGAAGAACCGGAGGTTCCCGAAGAAGAGGAAGAAGCAGAACTAGAACCGGAAACGGAAGAACAGGCGGCTGTGGCAATAGATGAAACCAACGTCGAAAATAAGCCTGAAGAACTGATCGAGGATGAAGAAGACAGGCAGGCTGCCGGGGCGCCATCGAAGGAAGCAGAAGAGTTGGCCAAAGTTTTCAGCAGTGAAGCACAGGAAACAGAGGAGACGGAAACATCCACGGAAGCGGGTGCGGAAGCTGAAGCGGGTAGTCAGAGCAGCGAGAACGAGACTGAAAACGAAGAGAAGTAATGATTGCACAGCTTTGCAATATATCACTTAAGTTTTGACAGAGGAGTGTAGCTTGATGCATATCGATGCAAAAGTGGTGAAGTCACTGCGTGAAAGAACCGGCGCCGGTATGATGGACTGTAAAAAGGCTTTGCAGGAAGCCGGTGGTGATGAAGAAAAGGCGATTAATGCCTTACGGGAAAAAGGTTTATCCCAGGCGGCAAAACGAGCCGGCCGGACCACAAAAAACGGAATGGTTGATTCCTACATCCACCTCGGTGGTAAAGTGGGCGTGCTGGTTGAGGTTAACTGTGAAACCGATTTTGTGGCTCGCAACGAGGAATTCCAGGAATTTGTCCATGATATCTGCTTGCAGGTAGCGGCGACCAATCCCGCCTACCTGCGGAGGGAAGATGTCCCGGAAAGTGAAATTGAAAAAGAACGTGAAATTATCAGGGCGCAGGCCTTAAATGAGGGTAAACCGGAAAAAGTGATAGATAATATCGTCAGTGGCCGCATAGAAAAATTTTATAAAGAAAATTGCCTGATGGAGCAGGCTTTTGTTAAAGATGAGGAAGTAACGATCGGGGAGCTTTTAACCAACCTGATTGCAAAAATAGGTGAAAATATAGTGATCAGCCGTTATTGTCGCTTTGAGGTCGGTGAAGGCCAGGAATCAGACGAAACGTCGTGCTGCTGCGGCAGTTAAATATTACAGAAAAGAACACTGCAAAGTGTTCTTTTTTTTAGGAGTTTAACAGGGGTAAAAGTGGGTACTTTCTTTGGAAAAATGTTACCGGCTTTGAAGGTTATGTTTGCCTTTTGTCGAATATTTTAAAACAGGGGGTGCTTAGGTGACAAAGCCTGCGTACAACCGGGTAATTTTAAAATTAAGCGGGGAAGCCCTTGCCGGGGAGCAGGAGTTTGGCATCGATCAGCAGGTAATGGAAAGCATTGCCCTGCAATTAAAAGAAGTCAATGCCTATAATGTTCAGGTAGCCGTAGTAGTAGGCGGCGGTAATATCTGGCGTGGGGCGCGTGCCGGCAAGCAGGGGATGGACCGGGCTACGGCAGATTACATGGGGATGCTGGCTACCGCAATCAATGCCCTTGCCCTGCAGGATGCTCTGGAACGCTATGATGTGGACACCAGGGTGCAGACGGCGGTTGAGATGCAACAGGTAGCAGAACCATATATTCGCAGGAGAGCCTTGCGTCATCTGGAAAAGGGGAGAGTGGTCATATTTGCCGGCGGTACCGGGAACCCGTATTTTTCGACTGACACTACTGCAGCTTTGCGTGCGGCTGAAATTGAGGCGGAAGTGATATTGCTGGCTAAAGGTAAGGTTGACGCTGTTTACGACGCTGATCCGCTGACCAACCCCGATGCCTACAAGTTTGAAGAACTTAATTATATAGAGGTTATCAATCAGCACCTGGGGGTTATGGATTCCACAGCAGCTTCCCTGTGCATGGACAACAATATCAAGCTGATTGTGTTCGGGTTGAATTTTGGTAATATCAAAAAGGCAATCATGGGTGAAAAAATTGGAACCTTAATTAGAGGTGAGAAATTATGATCAAAGATATTCATGCTGAAGCCGAAGAAAAGATGAAAAAAGCTATTGCAGCTTATCAGCGCGAGCTTTCCACACTGCGCGCCGGGAGGGCAACACCGTCCCTACTGGATAATATCGAGGTTAATTATTATGGCGTTTCTACACCGCTAAATCAATTGGCCGGGGTTACTGCGCCGGAATCACGCCTGCTGGTAGTTCAACCATGGGACAAGCAGTCCATCCCGGAAATTGAGAAGGCAATTCAAAAATCAGATCTCGGCCTGACACCATCTAATGACGGAAACGTGATCAGGCTCACAATCCCTGAGCTTACTGAAGAGCGGCGCAAAGACCTGGTCAAATACGTCAAGAAAAAAGCGGAAGAAAGCCGGGTTGCTATTCGTAACATTCGCCGTGATGCCAATGATACTATTAAACAGATGGAAAAAGAAAGTGAGATTTCAGAAGACGAGAGTAAGCGTGCCCAGGATGATATACAGGATCTAACCGACAAAATGATCGGGGAAGTGGATAAAATCTTAGAAGTAAAAGAAAATGAAATTATGGAAGTTTAAAAAAGAGGTGCGGTTCGTTCCTAAATTTATGTTATTATAGGTAGCGGGAAGAGCCGTGCCGCGTGCAAAACCGCTGCAAAAACGCCAGCAATCAATTGGTGTAAAGAATAATAAAAGAGGCGGCTCTCTCTTGTACAGCAAAGGGAGAGCCGCCTGTTTTGAACGGTGGGTTTGATATTGGAAGCAGAACAAAGAGAAAAAGAATTGCTTAAAAAGATTGACCCGGCAAAAGTGCCGGGACATGTAGCAATAATTATGGATGGAAACGGCCGCTGGGCCGTTGAAAAAGGGTTGCCAAGGCAGGAAGGACACCGGCAGGGCGTAGAAACCGTCCGTGAAACGGTAAGGTGTGGCAGTAATTTAGGTATAAAAACAATGACTATGTTTGCTTTTTCGACCGAAAACTGGAGACGCCCTGCCCGTGAGGTCAATTACTTGATGAGCCTGCCGGAAAAATATTTTAAAAACGAGCTACCTGAATTGATGCGCAACAATGTCAGGGTCAACCTGCTCGGGGACAGTTCAAGGTTGCCTGCCAAGGTTAAAAAAGCGGTACAAGAAGCTTCAGAGGCTACCAGGGGCAACACAGGAATGTTCCTTAATTTCGCCCTTAATTATGGAGGTCGGTCAGAAATTTTGATGGCGGTGGACAGGATAGTGGACGAAGCCCGTGAGGGTAAAATCAACAAAAAAATTTCTGAGAAAGATTTTGCCGGCTACCTTTATACCTCTAAGATTCCTGATCCCGACCTCTTGATTCGTACCGGCGGTGAAAAAAGGATCAGCAATTTTTTACTCTGGCAACTTGCTTATAGCGAGCTTTGGTTTACTGAGGTTTACTGGCCTGATTTTTTGCGAGTTCACCTCTTGGAAGCTGTTTATGATTATCAACTACGCAAAAGACGTTTCGGTAAAGTTTAATTACAGCAGGTGATCTATAATGTTGTTACTGCGTATAATATCAGCACTGGTAGGAATACCGCTGGTTTTGCTGTCAGTTCACTTAGGCGGTCCGTGGTACGCTTTGTTGCTGCTGGTGGTGGTTAACCTGGGGGTCTATGAATACAACACGATCTTAAAGGCCGGGGGCTACAGTGTTCCCGCACTGGTCGGCCATTTCGGGGTGACCATGTTTATTGTCGTTTTGTATTTCCAGGAATATATTTTTCTGCTGCCGCTGGTGATGCTTTTATTCTTTTTTTTGTTTGTGTTTACCCTTTTGCATATCGAAACTGTAAATATTACCGAAGCGGCCCTGGCTTTCTGGGGAATTATCTATATCGGTGGTTTGTGTGGCTACATACTTCTGCTGCGCATGCAGCCCGAAGGCGACCTTTACACCTATATGCTTTTGTTTGGGGTATGGATTAACGATACCCTGGCCTATTTTATCGGCAAAAAGTGGGGAACCAGGGAACTGGCCCCGCAAATCAGCCCTAAGAAGTCGGTGGAAGGTTCGCTGGCCGGTATAGCCGGAGCAGTGGTAATTTTTATGGCCGGGGCTATATTTTTTCCCGGAACATTCAACATAAACCCGGGCCTGGCAGTGATTTTAGCTATGGGGATCACCGTATTTGCTCAGCTGGGGGACCTGATGGAATCAGCCTTGAAAAGAAAGCTGGGAGTAAAAGATGCAGGAAGCATAATCCCCGGACACGGGGGAGTTTTGGACCGGTTTGACAGCTTGATGCTGGCTGCGCCGTTTGTTTACTATTTCTTTATGTTGGTTAATATGCTTTAGGAGAGAGACTATGGCAAAAAAAATTGCAGTGCTTGGCTCAACCGGTTCTATCGGGACTCAGACATTAGAAGTAGTCAGGGAACTGGGGCCGGGCTATGAAGTGGTGGCCTTAGCGGCCGGTAAAAATGATCACCTTCTTCGAGAACAGGTGGAAGAATTCAAACCCGCCCTGGCCGTGCTTGATGACAGGGGTGCTGCGGAAAGATTAACCAAATCTCTTCGCAGCACGGGTTGTCGGGTGGAAAGCGGTCGGGATGGTCAGCTTGAGGCAGCTACCTGGCCCTCTGCAGACCTGGTGGTCATGGCTCAGGTTGGTTTCAGTGGTTTTGAGCCGGTGGTTGCCGCTCTGGAGAAAAACAAACTGGTAGCTCTGGCCAACAAGGAATCATTGGTGGTCGGAGGAGAAATCTTAAAGCGGCTCGGGTTGCTCGATCGGGGTAAGCTCCTCCCGGTTGACAGCGAGCATTCGGCGATCTGGCAGTGCTTGGGAGGAACACCGCCTGAACAGGTCTCCCGGGTCTATCTCACTGCTTCAGGCGGACCTTTCTTCGGCCGGGAGTTCGAAGAACTGGAAAAAGTGAAGCCAGAAGAAGCCTTAAAGCATCCTAACTGGGAAATGGGCGGCAAGATCACGATTGATTCAGCAACAATGATGAACAAGGGGCTAGAAGTGATTGAGGCGATGTGGCTATTTGGACTAAGCCTGGAACAAATTGAAGTTGTCATTCACCGGCAAAGTATTGTGCATTCTATGGTAGAATATATTGACGGGTCTATTTTAGCTCAACTGGGAAAACCGGATATGCGTCTGCCGATCCAATTTGCCCTGACTTACCCGGAAAGGGAAAACAACCGGTTCGAGAGGTACAGCCCATTTGAAAAAAGACTTGACTTTGAAAGCCCGGACTGGGATAATTTTCCCTGCCTGGGTCTGGCCTACCGGGCGGTACAGAACGGCGGCACTATGCCTGCGGTGCTTAACAGCGCCAACGAGATTGCGGTTAAGCATTTTATTGACGGCAGGCTGAGGTTTACCGGTATCCCTGAGGTTATAGAAAAGACCATGGGGGATCACCAAACTGTTAAAAGCCCGGAAACCATTGATATTTTGGAAGCAGATCGGTGGAGCCGCCATAAAGCGGAAGCAGTGGTTGGTGAGCTGATAGGAAGGGTGAATTGAAATGCAAACATTACTTGCTGCCATTTTTGTATTCGGCCTCTTAATTCTGGCTCATGAACTGGGGCATTATTTTGTAGCCCGCAAGACCGGGGTTAGGGTCCTGGAACTGGCAATCGGGTTCGGACCGAAATTAATTGGCTGGACCAGAAATAATATTGATTATTCACTGCGCGCAGTTCCCCTGGGCGGATTCTGCCGCATGCTCGGCGAAGACCCGGAGGAAGCAGGACAGGCGAACAGCTTTCCAAAGCAGTCAATTCCAGTGCGGGCTGCAGTATTGCTGGCCGGTTCGGTGATGAACCTGGTCCTGGCCGTGGTGGTGTTTTTCATCGTCTTTTTCTTCCTGGTGGGTGTGCCCGGCGATACTTCCGAGCTCGGTTACATCGTGGAAGATTCACCTGCCGAAGAAGCCGGTCTTCAACCGGGTGATCAGATAAAGTCAATTGACGGCGAACCGGTAGAAGAATGGGATGATGTTTTAGCAGCAATTTCGGTTAAACCCGAAGAAAAGGTGCACCTGGAAGTGGAACGTAATGACACCGTTACCGAGTACCGGATCGAAACAGAAAGTGAACCGGAAACAGGCCGGGGAATAATCGGCATCGGGCCGCAGATGCAGCGGTTTAGCTTTATCAGTTCATTGCAGAGCAGTTTTGAACAGTTTGCCATGTTTATTTTTGCTATTTATGAAGCCTTTTTCGGTGATGCCCCCCTTGATGTAGCCGGTCCGGTAGGAATAGTCCACACTATCGGTGAAGTAGCGCAGGTGGGTTTTGCCAACCTGCTCATTTTGACCGGATTGATCAGTATAAACTTAGGGATTATAAATTTACTCCCCATTCCGGCGCTTGACGGCGGCAGGTTGCTGTTTTTGATTATTGAAGCGATCCGTGGGCGCCCGATTGAACCGGAAAAAGAAGGATTAGTCCATTTTATCGGCTTTGCCCTCCTGATTACGTTAATCTTAATGGTTACCTACCAGGATATAATCCGGTTTATCATCTCGCCCAACAATTAGAAGACGGGGTTTCAGGCTCCGGTTGTTTTACCTCCGGAGCGGGTAAACCCGGGATAAAAAAATTATTTTCAATCCCCAAGATTAGCGATAGTTTGCTTATAAAAATAGAACAGGGTTACTAAATAAGAGGGACTTGCGGGGAGTTTAATGGACCTAATCACACGTAAAAAGACCAGGACAGCCAGGGTGGGACAGGTGAAAATCGGCAGCGATGCTCCGGTTGTGATCCAGTCTATGACCAATAGCAAAACCAGCGATACTGCAGCTACCCTGGAACAGATTAACTCTCTTTATCAGGCGGGATGCGAGCTTGTTCGTCTGGCGGTTCCCGATAAAGATGCGGCCCGTTCTTTTTCTAAAATAGCAGCTAAAAGCCCGCTACCCCTGGTAGCCGATATTCATTTTGACGCTGAGCTGGCCCTGCAGGCTCTCGAAGGAGGGGCTCAAAAGGTCAGGATTAACCCTGGAAATATCGGGGGACGAGATAAAATGCTTGCAGTAGCCGGGAAAGCAAGGGAACTTGGTGCGGCAATACGAATAGGTGTCAACGCCGGTTCGCTTGAAAGAAAACTTTTAAAAAAACACGGTGGAGCGACAGCTGCCGCTCTAACCGAGTCAGCCCTTGGCTACCTGGAACCCCTGGAAAAGGAAGGGTTTACCAATTTGGTAGTTTCTTTAAAAGCATCGGATGTTTATACAACCATAAAAGCTTACCGGTTGTTTTCGGAAGCGAAAGATTACCCGCTACACCTGGGAGTTACCGGGGCGGGTCCTTATGAAACGGGTTTGATCAAAGGGGCTTTAGGGATAGGGGCTCTTTTAGCAGATGGAATTGGCGACACGATCAGAGTATCATTGACTGCCCCACCTGTGGAGGAAGTCCGGGTAGCTCGCCGGATTTTGCAGGTGCTTGGGCTCAGGCAGTTTACCCCTGAACTGATATCCTGTCCTACCTGTGGACGCTGTGAAATCGATCTGGTGTACCTGGCCGGTGAAGTGGATAAAATATTGCAAGATTACAGCTTGCCTGTTAAAGTGGCGGTAATGGGATGTGCGGTTAATGGACCCGGTGAAGCCAGAGAAGCAGACCTTGGAGTTACTGCGGGAAAAAAGCAGGGACTCTTGTTTAGCCATGGCAAGGTGATCCGGACTGTGGAATTTGATCGTTTGTTTGAAGCGCTAAAAGAAGAGCTTGACAAGCTGGAATTCCGGTTTAACCGGGCCGGCGGGAAAGAGGAGGGATAAGGATGGAAATTGCAGCAATTATACCGGCTTTCAATGAGGAAAAAACAATTGGCAGCGTGATCACCGCTTTGAAAAAGTCACCTGATGTAGACCGAATCATTATTGTGAGTGATGGTTCGGAAGATAAAACAGTTAGCGCCGCTCTTCGCTACGAAGACGTGGAGGTAATTGAGCTTTTGGATAACCGGGGTAAGGGCGGCGCAGTTAAAGCGGGGCTGGACCGCTGTAGCTCGGAAATAATCTTGATCCTCGATGCCGACCTGATTGGCTTAAGTGCTGAACATATTCAAGTCCTGGTAGAACCAGTCAAAGATGGCGAAGCCCCGATGTCTATCGGTATTTTTGAGAAAGGAAGAATGGCTACCGATATAGCTCAAAAAATGGCCCCGTTTTTATCCGGCCAGAGAGCCTTGCGCAGAGAGCTATTGGAAGAGATCTCAGATCTTGATATTTCTCGTTTTGGGATTGAAGTGGCCCTGCACCAGTATATTGAAGAAAATGAAATCGAGGCTGCGGTGGTACAGCTTCCCGATCTATCTCATGTCATGAAGGAAGAAAAGCTTGGTTTCTGGAAAGGAGTCTTGGCCAGGGGTAAGATGTACTGGGAAATCGTTAAGTACGTGACCCGGTTTGATACCGATGCCAAGGCCAAGTAAAACGGGCGGAAAGCCTTATTAAATCCTTGCGCTTCACGAATATAAATGATATATTTAAAAGGATGAAGTGGATGTTTTTTAAGGGTGGGAGTTTCCCACTCTTTCATGTTGATAAGGGGTTTT